>Ga0209174_10000083_pt1 | contig 69498 bp, 98 predicted proteins | sample JI91814BDNA_FD_187505 | JGI IMG/M metagenome (GOLD analysis project Ga0209174, IMG submission 187505) | Wastewater effluent complex algal communities from Wisconsin, to seasonally profile nutrient transformation and Carbon sequestration -... | ecosystem: Engineered > WWTP > Effluent > Algae...
CATCGCCGAGGTATTGCCCCGGGCGCGCGTCTGGGTACGGTGGTGACGTGAAGATGAGGTCCGCTCCGCCGAGTTCGGCCGCGCGGGCCAGCGAGGCCTCGAAGGAGCGATGCTCGATGTCTATCACGCGGCCCCTTCGATGATCTCCCGCGTCGACGGCGAGCACCACGCCTCGCCGTCGACGCCGGTGGGCTCGGACGGTAGGCCGCACACCCAGCGCGCGTAGGACTGGTCCACAGTGAGGGGCTTGCCCACGTGCTTGCGGGCTTTCCTGCCCCACACGAACGCATGGAGTTGACCTGGCTTCGTCGCGGCAATGGCTGGCGCCAGCCACCCGTCCCACCCAAGCTGTCCCGGCGGCGGGGCGTCCAGCGCGGCGAGGAGGTGGGCCAGGTTGTCGGCGGCGTCCGCGTCCCGGAGGGCGCACGAGTACAGTGGCGACCAGAGCTCGAGCATCGCCGCGAGGCACCGGACCGTGGCGCACATGTCCGTGAGGGCCCCGTGGCCGCCGTCGTGCGGATCGCCGAAGAGCGCGGTGTGGAGGCCCTCGAGGTTCGAGGCGTACGGCTTGAGGCCATGGCCGATGGCGGGGCACCCGCGGAAGGCCAGCGGCCCATCCTCCGCCTGCATCCACGCGTTGCTCTTGAGCCCGTGCGCGTCGACGGCGAGCGGGTGGGCGTGCTCCCGCGTCAGGCGCCGCTGCATGCGCATCGTGTCGACGATGTCGAGGCCGCTGGGCAGGTACCCCCACCGGCGCGCCCACGGGATGTCGGCCTCAGCAGCGTTGTGGCCGACGAACACCGCGGGGCCCTCGTTGTCCGCCGGTGAGCCCGAGGCGAGGCCCATGAACAGGCCGATGACCTCCATGTCCTTGTACGAGCGCGTCTTGCCCCGCACGTCCTCGTCGCGGATGCCGTGGATCGACGTCGCCTCGGGGTCGATGGGGACGCCCGGGTCGAGGCGCCAGGACGCCGCGTAGGTGAGCCCAGGCGGGCACAGGGCGCGGGCGCGGCGGGAGGTCTCGTCCATCGCCGGGTCGCACCAGGGCGCGTAGTACGCGAGGGCGAACTCGACGGGCGGGGCGCCGCCGAGGCCCGCGGTCTCGAAGTCGACGATGACGAGCGGACGGCGGGCGACGGCGAGGAGGTCTAGGAATTGCTGCCACATAATCAGCACACTCCGCACCCGAAGATGATCAGCGGAACGATCCACAAAGCGTCGCGCACCTTGCCATTGCGCGCGTACGTCCAGTGGTTGTGGGTGATGGTGATGTTCATCGGCGCGTGCTTTTAGAACGGGAGATCCACGGGGTTGGCCGGCTCGCGCTTCGGCACGGTGGGCACGTACGGGCTGCCCTGCAACTCGCCGATGCGCCGGATGGCGTCGCGCCACCACATGAGCCCGCCCGCGCCCTGCTCGAGTTGCTGGTAGTCGAGCTTGACGACGGGCCTGGTCGCCTTGTTGACGGCCTCGACGGTGCCGTACCAGCCCAGCGATTCCGAGATCCAGTCGATGACGCGCCAGGGCATCGGGGCCTGCACGCGGCGGCCGTCGACCACGAGCGGGCGGATGGCGGTGATCTTCGGGAATTTGTCGTGCGGCGGGGCGTCGACTTCGACGGTGACCTCCAGCACCGTGGGGACCCACAGGCCCGAGGTGTGCACGACGAAGTACCGGTCGTACGGCGGGAGCGGGAGGGGCTGGCCGCTGGCGCCGAGTTGGTTCGAGGCCTGCCACCCGTCCCACCCGTTCTCGTTCGCCTCGACGGTCCACCCGCCGGCCGCGTAGGCGCCGATGAAACGCTTGCGCCAGTGGAAGTTGAATCCGTCGGATTGCCCACGCGGGGGAGACTGCTGCCACTCGACCTGCCGCTCGTTGTGCTCGACGCAGATCGGATCGGCGCCCGGGGACAGCACCTTGAGGGACTGCGACACGCCGGACTCCCACCGGACGATCTGGTTCACGCAGGCGAGGAACACGTACTTCCCGGTGATGAGCTTGCTGTATTCGTCCCAGCGCTTGCGGGTGAAGCCTCCGCCCTCCTCACCTTCCCGCGGCGGGGGCTCGGGGACGGCGTCGTCGTCGCGGCCCTGGGGGACGGGCTGCGGGGTGCGGCGGGGCTGGGCGGGCTGCGGGGGTTGCGGGGGTTGCGGGGGCGCCTGCTGGCCCTGGCCCTGCTGCGGGGCGTGCGAGGCGGGCGCGGCCGGCCTCCCCTGTGCGGATGAAATGGAGGCGGCGCCGCTCGCGTTCTGCGAAGCGGCGCCGTCCGTGTATGAGGTGTCTCCGAGTTTCGGCGGCATGCCGTCAAGCTAGCACGCGTGGCCGTCGCTCGCCGCAGTTAGTCCACGCCCGCGGCCCACGGGATCAACTCGACGAGGGTGTCCGGGTCGCTGCAGTGCTGGGCGACCTCGACGCGCACGGCCCCGTCGGCGCGCTTGAACGCGACGAGCGTGCCGATGAACTCGCCGCGCTGGCCGCCATCGGGCCCGCACCGCTCGTCCCACTCGACGCAGGCCAGGGCCTCCTCGAGCGCCTCGCCGCGGCACCACTCGGGGGCATCGGCGCGCGAGGTGAAGGCAACGGCCAGCATCTACTTGCCCTCCTGCTCGGACATCGATTCGACACGGTCCCACTCGTCCATGACCTCGTTCTCCCACGCGACCGCGTCCGCGCGCAGGGCGTCAGCCGACACGCGCTCACCGCCGCCGCGGTGCTTGTCGAGGATCTCTGCGGCGAGGCGCAGGATGGCCAGCATGTCCTCCATGTCGAGGCTCACGTCTTCATATTTCGGGACTTGCATCTACATGCCCTTCTGCGTGGTGGTTTCGGCAAGGTACGCCTCGACGGCCTGCGACACGACAACACCGAGGTCGGGGTGGCGGTACTTCTCACCGTGCGCCGCGACGAGTGCGTTCTTCACGTCCGGGTGCCACACGGCGGGCAGGCTGGCGAAGATGCCCAGCGGCCCCTCGCCGCCCTGACGTTTGGCCCACAGGATGCTCCCCAGACGCTTGTACGAGGCACGCAGGGTGATGACCCCGTGGCGCACTCCGACCGCCTCAGCGGCCGCGTTCACGTCGTCGTCCTGCTCGCCGCTGAGGACCGGGACGCTGGCGTAGCAGTGCCAGATCACGTTGGCCTTCGCCGCCAGCGTGTCCCACGTTTCCGAATACGCCGACACGAGGATCCCCTGCTGGACGTCCTTCGTCGACCCGAGGGCTGGGGCCTCGCCGACCGCCACCGAGCGGACCTCGTCTTGCCCGCTCGCGGTCTTCGTGACCGTCGTCTGCATCGCCGCGCGGGTGTGCACGGTGACGAGGACGACTAGGCCCCGGTGCCGGTTGAGGCCGCCCAGCGCGTCGATGAGGTCCTTGCAGACGCGGGCCGCCCATCCGTGGGCCTGCCGGTCGTCGTTGTAGGGCGCGTCCTGCTTGCCGGCCCTCTGCGCCGCGGACCTATCGCCCTTCGCCTTGGCGATGGCCTCGGCGCGGAAGAGGCGGCCGGCCTTGGCCACGCTGCCCTTGTACACCGTCGTCCCGGTGTCTACGACGCACGCCCGGAGCGCCTCGCCGTCGCGCGGGGTGGCGGCGGGTTGGGGCGGTGGGACGGCCTTCTCGGCGAGGGCGCGCTCGACCTGCATCTTGTGGAGGGCCGCCCGCGCGGCGCCCAGCGTGAGCGGGCCGGACGACGGGAAGCACGTCCGGACCATGAGCAGCGCGTCCTCGCAGTCGACGACGGGCCACACGAGGCACGCAGAGGGGTCGAGGAGAACCTCCCCGGCGGTGCCCTCCGCGGACGCCTCGGCAAGCCCGTAGACCGCGGGGGCGCACACCCGCTGCCCGCCGACCTCGGCGAGGAGCAGGCGCTGGACCTGCCAGGATTTGCCGCTGCCCACGGCGCCGGTGAGGACGACGAACAGGGACTGGGGGAGGATCGGGGCGGTCACTTCGCACCGCCGATCAGCATACGGTGGGCGACGATGGCAGAGCGGAACTCGTCGGCGATCTTGAGGCCCACGGCGAGGACGCGGGCCGATGCCGCCGATGCGTAGCGGAGGGACGTCTTCCGATTGTCGCGTTCTTTGCCGACCCGGCCAATGTCGGAATCGTCTTCGTTCATGATCCACTCGACGTCGCCGTCGCGCGCCATCGCGTACCGTTCCCCAGACGTGGCCAGACCGTCGTCGAGGTACAGGCACCCGTCGACGAGCGCGTCCCACGGGTGGAGGTCGCCGACCATGGGGCCGAGCGGGAGTTCGGCCTGCGCGTCGACCTCGGGCTCCGCGTACGAGACGTCGGGTGGGCGGGTGTACAGCGTACGCATGCCCGCGTGGAGGTCCTGCATGGTGCGCAGATCGTCGATCGTCACACCGGATGAGCGCCGCTTGAATGGTTGGAGTTGCATACCGCCAAGCTAGCATGCCCTGGACTCGCATCCCACGAGCGCGGCAACGGTCCACCCGAACAGTTGCGGCTCGACAGCCCAGCAGTACCGCTCCCACGACGCCCACGTCGTCGCTGGAGGGGCCGCGTGGTCCGGCGCCGCCCCAGGGACGTACGACGAGCAGGTCACGCCACGTCCTCCGCGTCGACCGCGCGCGGGGCGGTGGCGGCGTCGGCCGGGTCGTCGCCCACGCCGCTGGGCAGGACGGTCAACGAGCGACGCAGGTTGGCCCGCTCGGCGAAGTCCTGCAGGGTCGCCACGGCGTTGCCGCTGCCCAGGCTCGCCTTGCATGGGCTGAGCAGGTCGCACCCGTAGGGGCGCACGCAGGGGCCCCTGGGGTGCGGGTCGAAGGTGCGGGCGGGCGGGAGGCCGGAGGCGTGCTCGTTCTCCGCCGAGAGGACCGCGGCCAGCATGTCGCGCACGAGCTCGAGGCACGCGCCGGGGTCCAGGCTGCAGGTCTGCACCTGGTACAGCGGGCGGACGGCGAGGTCGGCGACGAAGGCGCGGGCGTCGGCCTCCTCGGTGGCGGTGAGGCGGTCTGGCGGCGAGGGTTCACGCGGGGGCTGCTTGCGCGACTTGGGGTTCTCGGCCTTGAACGTCGCGTAGTCGGCGACGGCCTGCCGGTGGTGGTGCAGGCGGACCTCGTGCTGCGCGCGGCGGTCGTCGTGCCGGAGGTTTGCCAGGACGCGGTGCGCCTCGGCCCACACCTCGGGGGTGACCATCGCGCCCATGCGCTCGACGTCGCGGGAGGGGAGGCCGCTGTCCAGCGTGAGTGTCCCGCGGGCGCCACTGGCCTGGACGCGCTGGCGCTCGTCGACGAAGTCGTCCACGGTCAGCCACCGGCCGGCGTACGCGTTGATCTGCCGGAAGGCGACGGGCTCGTCCAGGCCGATGGCCCCCGAGGCGCGCAGGAGGACGCTGTAGAATGCCCCCTGCGGGTCGATGGTCGTGAGGTCGGCCTTGCCCAGCGCGCCGCCGAGGTTCGGCTTCTGCCTAAACTTGTAGTCGTCGAGGTAGACGAGCGTTGACCCGTCCAGGACATCCGCGCCGAGGTGCTCGAAGGCGTACCCGTGGAGGCGGTGCGCGATGTCGGGTTGCCCCTCGATGCCTAGGCGCCCGAGGCGCGCGAGTGCGGTGGCGATGCGGTCGAAGGCCGCGAACATCGACGGCGGGACGATGGCCATGAGCCTGTCCCACGTCACCTTGAGGCGGTGCTCGATGAGTGGCGTCCCGTCGGGCAGGCGGACGGGCGTGCCGCGGGCAACGTTCGCGTCGATGAGGCAGGCGCCTGCGAGTCCGCGCTGATACTCGCCCTTGAACCAGTCGGGCTCGTCGGTGTCGCGGGCGAACCACCCGCGCCTGTGCGCCTCGGTGACGGCGCTGTCGCGCCGGGCGAGGTCCATATCGACGGCGTGCGCGCTCGGGCTGATGGACCACAGCGCGTCGCTCGACAGCACCGCGTGCCCGATGCTCCCGATCCGCTGCGGAGGGTTCTCGTCGCCGGTCTGCAGGGCGAGCGGCCAGCGGGCGAACCAGCGCAGGTGGCAGCGCTGGGCGTCGCGGGATTCGCTCTGGCAGGTGAACTTGGACTTCGTGCGCGGGGCGGGCATGGTGGAGGTGGTCGTCATGCTGACAAGCTAGCACGCCCGGCATCGTCCTGCCTGGCTCGGCGGGCCCACCACTTGCCCCACTGCGCGGGTGTGATGCGATGCCACGCGGACCAGCGCCTCAGCCTGCCACCGCACCCGCGGCACGACGGTGCATGACCGTCGCGCTTCTGCGAGCACCTGCACGTGCTCTTGCCATCGAGCGCGATGAGCCTCTTAGCCAGTCGCCACCGCATCGGCCTACACCGCCTTCCGCGGCCGCCCCGTGGACTTCCCCTGTGGTGCGCCGGTCGCTCCGCGCCGGTCGCCCACCCAGTGGTCGACGGCCTGTATCGTCCAGCCCATGGCGTCCGCGACGTTGCGCCGGGTGTGGCCGGTGCCAACGAGGGCCCGTGCGACCCGCCTCCGCGCCGCCGCGCCCCGCCGGTTGAACTGCGTGGCGAACTCCTCGGAGGTGACGCCCGACGCGCGCACCTGGACGAGGAGTTCCTGCAGGGCTGCGCGCGTGGCCTCGACGGTGGGCGGGAGTATTTCCCGAACGGCGAGGCGGGCCGCGTTTCTCGCGGCGGACAGCACGGCGGGGGCGGTGGCCATGAGCCTCGCGGTGATGCTCGCCGCCGTGGAGGTCACCCCGTCCGACTGCCTGCGCCTGCTCCCCGCCGCGCCAGTGGCGGTCATGAAGGGGAGGCCCTGCTCATACAGGGCGATGGCGGCAGCGAGGCGGACGAGCGTGACCTCCGGCGGAGGCTGCCCCACGGACCGCCGAGAGGACGGACCAGCGAAGCGCTCCCACGCGTCGTCCGGCGAGGCACCGAGGACCCGCGCGGCGGCGATAACAACGGGGCGGGCAAGTTCAACGGCGACGTTGCGTCTCACGACACGCCTCCGCCTAGCCCGGCGAGGGCGTACCGGAGGACGGTCGCGCGGGCGACGGGGGACGCGGCGAGGACTTCGACGTCCTTCCACTGGTCCAGGCCGATCTCCATGATGTACCGCGTCAACCACGACTTCCGCCCCTTCACGGTGGTCTTAGGTCCGTCGCCCGGATCCCAGCGGACGGAGAGTTCCTCGATTCCACTGGGGTGTAGGAGGTCGGCGGCGATACGGGCGAGGGGCTCGTCCCATGCAAACATGGCGTCCTCGATCGGCGCGGCATTTCCGCTGCCGCTCTTCGCATGCATGGCGATGCTTGCGAGGAGCGAGCCTGGTGGGTGGGCGAGGCGTGCCTTGTGCTGGCCCGCGGCCCACTCGAGCGCGACGAGGCCCGCGGACGGGCGCAGCGGGGCGACGGCGAGGGCGAGGTCCTCGAGCACCGCCGGGTCGTCCAGGCGGAAGTGCCAGGGGCGTAGCGTGGGGCACCCTAGGACGAGTTCGGGTAGGAGGAGGCGCCGCACGTCGCGGACGACCTCCGGCGCGTTGAGGACATCGCCAGCGCCTTTGGGGTGGGGCACGCGGATGGCCAGTTCGGACGCCCGCCAAGCACTTCCGGTGATGAAGGGCGACGGGAGCACGCCGACCGACGTGGGGCCGGGCATGTGGTCCATGCCGAAGGCGGCGGCGACGCGCGCCCCCAGGAAGACGTACGAGCGGACGCGCCCATCGTAAACGCGCTGCAGTTCAATGGCGCGCTCGCGGGCCTCGTTTTCCGACCACGCGGGCGTCCCCTTCGGCCCGGTGGGCCGGTCGAACAGGTTGACCAACGGGACGTGCTCGAGGAGCGTCTCGCGGTCGACAAGGCCGAGCATCGAGCGGGCGAGGCGGGTGCCCGAGGCGCAGTCGAAGGGCTTGAAGTCGATGGGCGCGCCGGGCGGAGGCGACTCGCCGACGAACAGGACAGCGGGTGCGGAACTCACTCCGCCACCGGTGCCTTCATGGAGGCCTTTTCCGCGTCTTCGGCGATACCAATGACCGCGGAGAGGATGTTGTTGATGAGGTAGAGGTCGTCGATGTCAGCCTCGCCCCGCTTGGCGGCCGTGGAGACACGGAGCCAGGTGGCGGCGATGCGCTTGGCGGGCGAGACGGCAGAGGAGGCGAGGAGGCCGGCGAAGATCTTCTTGAGACTGTTCATGTTGCCGTCAAGCTAGCACGCATGACCGACCCGCCCCACATCTTCTACGTCCTCGTCGCTGCCCAGAGCCGCCCTACGTCCTCGATCGTCACCCTAAGAGCGCCCTCCGGGTCCGGGCTGGTCGGGGGGCCGCCCGGCCCGCTCGCTGGCGCTCGGGGCTCGCCCCGCTCCCTGCCGGAGGGCGTGTAGGGTGCCCGAGGACGCGCGGCTTGTCAACTGGTCGTGATGCTGGTGGGCTGATCATGGGCTTTGAGTGGGGTAGGCGGGCCTAGGCGCGACAATCGAGTATGGCGTCTTTCCGAGCGTCCGCGGTTTGGCACCGAAACGAAGACCGGAACATGGTCGATGGACCACGCGACGACATGGATCATCGGTCTATAGGCGGCTGGGTAGCCGCGCGCTACCTTGCTGAGGCATGGATGAACGCTGGGAATTGAAATCGGGCAACGACGTCCTGTGGGTCGAGAGCGACGACGACCCCGCGCGGGTCACGGTGTTCATCCACGACGACGCGGGGGGCGCTGGCATATGCGTGACCTTTGATGAGGCCTGCCGCATCGCGCTCGAACTCCTTTGGCGCAGCGGGATGATGACGCCCGCGATCCTCCGGGCCATCGACGACCGCCTCCCCATTCCCGCCGACTCCGCGGACGATTCCGACGGCTAGCCCATGGCCGACGCGACCCACGGATCCGGAGCACCGGAGGCGGCCCCGACGTCGCCTCCCCACGTCGCCGCCGCGTGGCCGAGGGAGCACGAGTGGCCCGTCGACGATGCGCCGCCCATCGACTGGGCCCGCTTCTACGCCCAGCGCCTCGGGTGGGTCGTCAGGCCCACGGCCGGCGGACACGACCGGTGGACGTACGCCCGCAAGCTCGAGCGCGACGCCTTCGACGACCTGCGTGAGCGGTACCGGCGCGAGCCCGACGCAGACGAGCGGGCCGCGATCTGGGACGACGCGCGGGGCATCGCCGAGAAGGCCTCCAGGGGGCCGCTCGGGTACGTGAAGTGCCCGGCGAATGCTGAAGAGTGCGACGAGGCCTACCTCGAGCGCTGCTGGGGTGGGCGCCACGGTCCCGAGCGGGGCATCTGCATCATGCCGGGGAGGTCCTCTCGGGGCTTCCCGGTGGTCCTCGTCGACGTCGACGTGGGGCACGACGACTCCCCGCCCGGCGACCTCGACGGGCCGTGGGGCGCCGGGCTGCCTGGGCCGAAGTCGAGGACGCCCCGCGGGGGCATGCACACGCTGGTCCTGTCCCTCGGCGGCGAGCGGTCCTCCGGCGGGCGCGCGGGGTTGGCTCAGGGTGTGGACGTGATCGGGTGCGGGAACACGGCGATCAACGTGCCGGCGGGCTCGGCGACTCCGCTGCGCCGGTGGACCTCGAAGGCCCCGCTGGTGACGGCCCCCGAGGCGCTGCGCAGGCCGCCGACGTGGCGGGCCCCGGGCATGGCGGGGGCGGCGGCCGGGTCTGACGCCACGGGCTCCGCCTGGACCGGCCCAGGCGCGCAGGAGGGCGGGTCGGGCCGGGCCGCCGAGGCGCTGCGCACGGTGCACGCGAAGGGCTCCCGGGGCCGCGCCTGCGGGCTCATCGTCGGCATGCTTGCCCGCCGCGGTGCGCTCCCCGAGGACGTCGTCCAGGCCGCGCTCGAGGTCCTCGCCGAGGACATGGCGGGCCGCGACTCCCCCGAGGAGAAGACGCGCGCCGAGATGACCCGCTGGCGCCGCCTGCTCACCGTGGGCCCGCGCGACCGGGCCTTCGCGTGCGAGGTCATCGAGGCGTGGTCCTCGGTCCGCGACGGCGAGGGCGGGCGCAAGCGGTGGTCCTTCCGCGAGGCCCGCATGCAGGCCCGCAGCCATTGGGACACCGCCTCGCGTCGGCAGGAGGGCGAGGTCGGAACAGTGGACCACGCGGCCTCGGCGGAGGGTGTGGGGGACGAGCGCGCGGGGGCGGGCGTGCGGGGTTCACTTGCCGACGCTGAATCCGGCGAGCGCGGCGACCGCCTGCAGCAACACGAAGCGCTCGGCGCCGGACGCCATGGTCAATCGGAAGTGGCAGGTATCGGCGGACGCTGCAAGGCCGAGGAAGACCCGCTCGTCGCGGTCCAGGTCGAAGCGGATCGCGGAGATGCCACACAGGCCCATCGTGGCGGTGCCGATGCGCACGGGGCCGCCGATGGCCTCAACGCAGAACGGAACATCGACGGGCGAGGAGCGGAACACGGCGGTGATGGAACGATCGAGAGTGATCATGCTGGCAAGGTAGCACGCGATACCCCACCCGCCCCGCAGGTCGACGTCGTCGCGTCCGCTCCCGCGAAGGACGTCGGCGCCAAGATCGACGAGGCCCGCCTGCGCCGCCTCCTCCCCACGCTGGGCCAGGCGTACACCGCCGAGCACATGCGCCGCGATATGGAGCGCACCCCGCTCCGGGTCGACGCGCTGTACCCGTTCGCCGACTTCAAGACGGGGGAGAACGAGCGCGAGCCCGGCCCGGGGCACGGCATGGGCGCGGCCTTCTCCAAGGGCTTCGGCGGCCTCGCGCCGGGCGACTTCAAGGTCCTCGGCGCCCCCGGGAGCAAGACCGGCAAGACCCACACCCAGGGCCAGATGGTCGAGGGCCTGGCCCTCGGGACAGCCGCGCGCATCCTCGGCGACCCCGCCTACGCCCACGCGCCGATCGTCCTCCCTGTATGGATCTCGGAGATGCCGAAGGAGGGCGAGGCATGGCTCCGCATGTGCGCGCGCCACTACGGCTTCGACCTCGCCTGCATCGCCGACGGGTCGCTCGCCGAGGAGGCCCGCGGCGTCCAGCACATGGCCAACGAGTTGCAGTGGACCGCGTACGACGTCGTGCGCCACGCCCGCGCGCTGTGCCAGTGGACCCGCGCCGAGAAGGACCGGACGCCGCTGGGGTTCGCGCTCGAGTACCTCGTCCGGGAGATAGACCTCTCGGCGCTCCCGGCGGGCAAGGGGCGGGGCAGGTTCCGGGAGGACCCGCGCTCCGGGCCCGAGCTCGTGGGCCACGTGGTGGATGCGGTGGCCCTGTATCGGCGGGACCTCGCGGCGCTGCTGGGCGTCGCCGAGGAGGAGGTCCTGCCGGTCATCCTACTGGACCCCGGGCAGCGCTGGGCGGGCGAGGGCGACTCCCCGAAGCAGGCCCTCGACGCGCTCCTCGCCGCGGGTCTGTCGCGGGTGTGCAAGCGGCGGACGGGCCTCGGAGGGGTCCTGCTCGCCACGAGCGATACGACGAAGGCGGCGACGCGGATGGACCTCGCGCACTTCCTCAGCGCGAGCGGCCGCGAACTCACCGCGGACATCTTCGCCGGGTCGCAGTTGATCCCGCACGCGGCGGACGTGTGGGCGGTGTGCTCGGACGCGCCGCCCGCGGGGGTGCTGCGGACGACGCAGTATGCGCGGGTCCTCCTGGGCCGCACGGGGGCCCCCGCGGAGTGCTACCCGTTCGACTGGGAGATGCACACGGGCAGGTTCCGGGCGCGTCCCAGCGAGCCCCTGCGCCCGCCAGTGGACCCTGAAGATCGCCAGCGCCAGGGGCGGGGCGGCGGCCATGGATCGTCCCACGGCCACGGCCGCCCGCGTCCCCCGTCCGGCCCGGGCGTGGGCGACGACCCGGGGCCGCGCAGGTACGGAACACCGCCTAGCCGGGCCTACGGGCGCACGGACGACTAGATGTCGATTTCCTGGCAAGGTAGCTTGACAGGCTAGCCGGACAGGTTCAACATACGACCCATGGAAGCCCTCATCCTCCGCCGGAACTACCCCGTCCCCGTCACATTCGCCGATCTGCGGCGGGCCCGTGAGAACATCGCAGCCCAGCACCTGCGCGTCCATCTGGCCATGTCCAAGACGTGGCACGCCGCCCTCAAGTCTGCCACCGGCGCGACCGACGACGTGTACGCCGTGGTCGACGGGCGCGAGGTGCACGTTGGCCGTGCGTACGGTGGCGCTTCTGGATTCTTGTACGAGGCGAGCATACCCCTCGACGGTGCCATCCATGACCTCATGATCAGCGCCGACGAGCAGGGCTACTGGGAGCGCCCGCACGAGGTCCGCCTCGACTTACAGGAGCACGCCCCGTCGCTCAAGACCATCGACGCCGTCGTCCAGCGGTCGCAGATCGAGGCGGAGGTGCGCAAGTGAAGCCCACCGACCGCGACATCATCGCCGCCTTCGCCGTCCTCGGCCTCGCGTGGCTGGATCGCCTGCCGACCGTGGGCGACGCCATCCACGCCGCCGTGCACCCCGCGCTCGCCCTCGCCGGGGACGGCCTGTGGCGCCCCGGGGACCCCGCGCTCGCCGAGGCCTACCCCGAGGGCCTGACGCTCACTGAGGCGCTGGGGTGGACGCTGGCCTCGACGTGGGCGAACAAGGCCCACTGCCCCGTGCTCGTCGACACGACCTGCGACGGGCGGGCGTACCAATTCAGCGCCCGTCGTCACCGCTGGATCCTGATGTTCGACGGCCACGATGGGGCCATGAAGAGCGTCGAGGCCTACGCCGAGGAGACGGAGAAGGTCGCCGCCGCGTGGTTGACGATCCGACTCGCCATGCGGCCCACGGTGCCGTGGGGCCCACGCGACGGCACCGCCGAGGAACTCCGCAGGCACGTCCGGGACGCGTCGGCGTACGTGCGGCCAGCGAAGGTCGAGCGCCTCGTGCCGGAGACCATCGCGTCCGACCTCGGGCGCAACTGGAGGACCGGATCATGAAGCGCATGTCGTTTGCAATGACCGTCGACGCCATCGTCGACCGCAGCAAGACCGTGACACGCAGGCCGTCGCACACGTGGACGGCGGTCAAGCCCGGCGATCGCATCGTCGCCGTGGACAAGGTGATGGGCTTCAAGAAGGGGCAGGTCGCGCGCGTCCTTGGAGTTGTTCGTGTGGTGTCGGTCCGGGTCGAGCGCCTCGACGCGTTCCCGCCAGAGGACTGCGCCCGCGAGGGCCTGCCGGATCTGACACCGGCGGACTTCATCGCCCGTTTCGCCGCCGCGTACAACCTGTCTGCCGACGAGGCGAAGTGGACCGAGGTCCGCCGCATCGAGTTCAAGCACCTCACCGGCGACGCATTGATCGCCGCGCTGGGTGAAGTGAACCAGCGGGCGGCCGCTGGGCGTAAGGCGAGGGAGCGCAAGGACATCAAGGCGTGGCAGGCGGAGGTGCTGTCGAAGGCGGGCTTCCATTCCGAGGTTCACGGGATGCCGTTCGAACGACTGCCGGAGGGTGAGCCATGTTGACGACCGACCTCCTCCTCGACGTGACCCGCGCGGAGTGCCTCACGTGGGCGTCCTACGCGTTCTGGACGCTCGCCTGTGCCTGGCCGGCGTGGACGGTGGCCGCCGAGACGCACGTCCTCCTCGCCATCGTCTACGGCGCTCTGGCCGTGTTGTGGCGCTCGCCGATGGCCGCGGGAGCTTCCGGGGCGTGCCTCGGATCGCTCGCGCTGCGGACGGCCGCCCTGGACCACGGGGCCGTAGTGGGTCTTATGGGTGCGGTTGTCTCGGCCGTGGTCGCCCTGCTCGTTTTCGCCGTCGTACACCGCGGGGCGGACCTCGTCGACGAGGACGGCAAGATGGAGGCACGCCCGCTGTGCCTCGCGCTCACCCTTGCCGTGGGCCTCGCTGCCATGTGGACCGTGCCGATCGCCGACCTCATCGGGTGGGCGCTGCGGTGATGGCGTGCTAGCTTGACGGTATGACGACAATCGAAAAACTTCGCAAAGCCATTCAATTCGCGGACCTGGAGCGCGACGGCGAGGAGGACGTGCGTCCATGAACCGCCGCATCTTCATCGGCACCGACCCCGGCACGAAGGGCGCCTGCTGCGTGCTCGCCGTCGCGGACTGCGCCGACAACGAGCGCGCCCACGGAACTGTCCTCGCCGTCGAGGTGTTCGACCTGCCCGTGGTCGAGCGAGACAACGGCGGGTACGACCTCGACGTCGTCACGTTCAAGGTGGCGCTGAGGACCGCGCTGGTGAACGTCGCGGGCCCGGGCGTCATCCAGCGGGACCTGATTTTTGGCGGTGGCCTCCACGCGGTCACGGAGCGCCCCCAGGTTGGCGGGTCCCAGCGCTTCGGCACGGCGACGCTGGTCACGCAGGCGATCAACGTTGGGGCTGTATGGGCCGTTGTGACGGGCATCGTGGTGGGCATGGGCGGCACGTCCTCGTGGGCGTCTGGGGCGTCGACGGGTGGCTGGCGCGATGAGCTTGGGGGCGTGGAGAGGGACGGCGAGGCGCTGGCCGTGATGGCGTTGCGGATGGCCTGTCCGACGCACGAGGGCGCGATGGAGTTCACCAGGGCCGTGGCCGTCGACGGTCAAATCCTGAATGACGCCCGACCCGACCGGCTCGTCGCTGTCCTGCTCGCCGAGGTCGCCCGCCGCCGCTGGCTCGGCACCGCCTGCGCTCCGAAGAAGGCGGGCACGGCCCGCGCGGCGAAGGCGAGAAAGGTCGACCGCCGCAAGGACGCCATCGCGCGGGCCGTCGCGCCGCTCACCGTGGCGAAGGCGCGGGCGCTGGCGATGAAGTCGACGTGGTGTCCGTCGGTCGAGTGCCACGGCGGCGAGGACGATTCGACGGTGCCGCCAGGGGCGCCGTGCAAGCCCCATAATAAATGCTGCGAGGCGCGCCTGCTCGACTGGGCGTGGCGGGCCGCGCTCGACCTCCCTGACAACCTGCAGGCCATGGTACGGGCGGTCATTCCGAACGTCGACCCGATGCGCACGCTCGGCGGCGTCATCCGAACGATGTCGACGAACGAGTGGTGCATGTCGAAATCGACGGCGGTGTCGAAGGAATGGACAGTGAGGACGATCGCCATGACGGCGCGCGCCGAGGATGTTTGCAAAATCCCCGTGGAGGTCTCGGACGTGCTCATCGACCACGGGCTCGTGCAACTCGTCGTGGGCGACAAGCGCGTCATGTATGCGCCCACGGAGCGGGGGAAGCGATGGGCGCGCACGCTGTCCGAACCCGCGAGGGAGACCGCCCCATGATCATCCACGACCGCCACTACTGCTACGAGCCCGTCCCCAGGCTGCCCCGACCGTCACGGTTCATGGTCGCCTGGGTCCGCTTCGACGCGTTCGCGTGCGGCCTCCTGCACCGCCTCGGCCTCCTCCGGGCGTGGTACGCCGTCGCCAGGCTCGCGCTCGCCGCCTGCCCGCCCATGGCCCGCCTCGTCGCCCCGCTGCGCATCGCCTACCTCGAGCCGAGCCTCACCGGCGGGCCCGACCCGCTGCCCGTCGCCGGCCACGGGGACCGCGTCGTCCTGCTCGAGCGCGGGATGGTCTTCGGCGGGGACATCCACGACGGGGACCGCTGCAACCACGTCCCGTCCGGAAGCGACCTGCTCCCCGTGCCCCGCCTGCGCACCCGCGTCCGCCGCTCGGTCGTGCTGGACGGCCGCTGCGTGCACACCGTGACCATCGGGTGGCGCGTCGTCAGGTGGGGGAGATGACCATGGGCACCATCGACCCCACTCGCCCGTGGACCATCATCACCGGGGACTGCCGCGACGCGATGCGCCGCATGGACCCCGAGTCCATCGACGCCGTCGTCACCGACACGCCGTACGGCCTGAGCACGCTCCTCGACCCGCCGAACCTCGACCGCGAGGCGTTGTGGAAGAAGTTGACCGAGGGGCTCAAGGAGTCGCCCATCCGTGTCCTCATGCGCTCCTGGCTCGACACGGGGGAGAACCCGGTGATGAAGGGCCGCGGGTTCATGGGCAAGGAGTGGGACGCGCTCGTGCCCCCGCCGAACACGTGGCGCGAGGCGTGGCGGGTGATGAAGCCCGGCGCCTACCTGTTCGCGTTCGGCGGCGCCCGCACGTACGACCTGATCAAGGTGGCGATCCGCTTCGCCGACTTCGAGGCGGACGACGATATCTGCACGTGGGTCTATGGTTCAGGAATGCCGAAACGCGTGCGCCTCGACCTCAAGATAGATCAGCACTTCGGGAAGGCGGGTGAGCGACCTCAACTGGGCGTGGCCGGGAGGAGCGGGGCCCAGCGCAATTGCATGTCCGGCGATTTCACAGGCGGCGAGTACTTCGAGCACGGCGCCGCCACCCCCGAGGCCGCCCGCTTCGTCGGCTGGGACCGTGCGCTCAAGCCCGCCTACGAGCCGATCATCGTCGCCCAGAAGCCCTGCCGCGGGACGATCGCCAAGACCGCGCTTAGGTACGGCACGGGCGGGATGCACGTCGACGCGTGCAGGGTAGAACGGGGGGACGCTGGGGAGACGCGAAAGTCGACGAACTGGAAGTCGGATGCGACGCACGGTCTCTACGGCGCCGGAATGGGGCACGGGGACGGCGCGCAGATACAGATCGATCCTCGCGGCGGATACCCCACGAACGTCATCCTCGACGAGCGCGCCGCCGAAGTCCTCGACACCATGACGGGCACGCGGAAGTCTGGAGCGCGGGCGGCGGGGGCGTACGACCAGCGCAACGGGGCGGGCGTGTACAACGCCGCGGGGCCGCGAGATAGCGGGCCGATCGAGGCCAGCGAGGGCGGCGCATCGCGGTATTTCTACGTGGCCAAGGCGTCGACGGCCGAGCGGGATAAGGGCCTTGACGCGATGCCGGTGCTCACGCCGGGGGAGCGCAGCGACCGCGAGGACGGGACGGCGGGGATCAACGGGTACGCGGGCACGAGGGCCGAGGCGCGCAATCCCCACACCTGCGTAAAGCCGGTGGTGCTCATGCAGGACCTCGTGCGGCAGGCGATCCTTGAGTACGTGACGCGTCTCGCCTCGCCGCCCGGAGCGCACGACCCGGACGTCAGCAAGCGGCCGGTCGTGCTGGACTGCTTCATGGGCAGCGGCACCACTGGCGTCGCCTGCATGATCGAGGGCGTGCGGTTCATCGGGTGCGAGATGGACGAGCAGTACGCCGCCGTCGCCCGCGCCCGTCTGCAGCACGCGTACCACCTGCCGCGCGAGGCTGAGGACGGCGAAGGGCCCGCGCCCGTCGTGTCGTCCACCACGGGCCAGGTGTTGTTGTTCTAGGCGTGGCGCCTGCGCCCTCGCCGCGTCACCCTGTGGGCGTGCCCAGCGGCGTACAGCGCGGCCTGCCCGGCGTTGCCCCGGAGGAGGCCGCCCTCCCGTCCGAGGCGGTCACGGGGACGTACGCGGTGTCGGGGGAGTTGCTGGCCGAGCGGCGCCGGGAGTCGCTCGGCCGCCTCCGCGCACTGCTCGGCGAGTGTCCCGTGGGCTTCACCGCGGAGGAGTGGCGGGTCGTGGGCGCCGCCTTCGCCCCGGCCCCCGTGGGCGCCCCGGGCACGACGTCGGCCCGCGCCGAGTTGCTCTCCCGCGCGCTGGCGTGCTTCCCGGGCCACCCGCCCGCCAACGCCGCCCGCCTGTACCGGGAGGCGCTCGGCCGCCCGCACGTCGCTGCCGTCCTCGCCGAACTGCGGGCCGTGGAGATGCTGGACGTCGTCGAGCAGCGGGCGCTCGTCCGGGAGTCGCTCCACGCGGCGCTCGGCCTGCGGGACGCGCTCACCGTCGACCTCGCGGCGGAGGACCCCTCGGGGTGCGCGAAGCTCACCCTGGCCGTCGTCGCCGCCGCGAAGGCCCTCATGGACCTCGACGGCCTGCGCGCCCGCCCCGAGGAGGACGGCGACCGGGCCGGCGGGCGCGGCGAGCAGGACGTCCGGCAGGCGCTCGCCGAGAAGGTCGCGGCAGTGCAGGCGGACCTCGCGGGGCGGCGCGTGGTGTCATGACGTGCTAGGTTGCATGTATGCAGACGATCAAATACGAGGCAATGGCAGGCGAGGACATCGACAAGGCAACGAAGGTCATGGTGAGGATTGCACGTGCGAACGAGGCCGTTGTGACGACCGACTTCAACGGGATCATTGTGGAGGCCAAACCGGACTCCGACGGTGACACGCTGGCCGATGAATACCGGGCGGAGTGCAAGCGGCAGTCCGACGCGTACCGGGCATCGCCTGAGTACGCAGAACGGGTGCGACAGGCTGCCGAGGAGGATGCTCGCAAGCGGGCAGGTCTCGAAGCAGTGCTCGCTGCGTGTCCCGGCATCCCGACGATGCGAGACGCAGACAGATGGAGGAAGACCGTCGATAACAATCGGGATGGCGGATATGGGGAGGCCGTCATCCGCTACGCGTCGCTTTGGGCGAGACTCATGGAGGGGGCGCTCGCAGGCGGCCGACCCGTGGCCGTGTGCGCCCAGGACCTCTCACGCCTCGCGGATGTCGAGGGCATCACCGGCGCCATGTACGGCATGGCCCGCAGCCTGCTCGTGCAGTGCTGGGCGCACGGCGAGGAGTTGGCCAAAGCCCCGCGTTGAACCTGTACGACCTGCAGTCCGTGGGCATGGACGACGCCGCCTTCGCCGCGTGGCTGCAGGGCGTCGACGTCGGCCGCGGCCTGCCCCGCCTCACCGCCCGCGAGGCCGCCGCCCTGCTCGCCGACCCGGAGTTCTTCGCGCGGCCGGGGCAACTGTGGGAGCCCGGCGCCGAGCAGATCGACGTGTTCGAGGGCGGCCGAGGATCGGGTAAGTCTTACGGCGGGGCACTCGCCATTCTGGCGGCCGCCCGCGACCCGGAGCGCTGGGGAGGCTTCGCCCTCATGGCCGGGCCCGACCCGCAGGCAGTCGACAGCGACATGCTGTACGGCGCCTCGGGCTTGCTGACGATCGGCCGTAGGATGGTCGAGGCTGGCATTGGCCTGCCGTTTATCCACAACCCGAGCAAATTGCGCGTGACGTTCGCCAACCCCCACGGCGGGGGCTCGGGGCTCACCATCCTCCTGCGCGCGTCGACGAAGCCACGTGGCGGACGCGGCCCAAGTGTTGGCATCGCGTGGCTTGATGAGTTCGGCGTGTGGGACCACAAGACGCGGGACGACCAGGGGACGAATTTCTGGCAGGCGCTCCGCCCGGCGATCCGCGCGGGCAGGCCGACCAGCCACGTGCTCATCACCATGACTCCGTCCCGCCAGCCCGAGGTGCGCGCGCTGCAGCGGGACGCCGAGCGGCCGGAGTGCCCCACCTGCCGCGGGCGCTACCTCGTCGAGCGCGGGCCGTACGACGGCGAGGAGGGCCAGGAGCCCTGGCGCCTGCCCCGGTCGCCGCAGGTACGCCTCCACCCGCTCCTCGACACACGCACCACCGAGGTCCTGCGGGAGTGCCCGGCGTGCGGCGAGGTCGTGATCGCCGTCGTGCGCACCGTGTTCTTCGCCACCACGGACAACCCCCACACGGACGCGGGCAGCAGGGAGCGGGCCCGCCGCGCGCTGGCCTCCGGCCGCTCCTCGGACCGCATGGAGTTCGCGCCGACCGGCGAGGCCGACAGTTCACCCCGCGGGACCCTCGTGCTCGAGCAGGACATCGTCCGCGTGGACGTCGACGTCGCCCCGTCCGCCCCGGACCGCTGGCAGGCCGCCCTCGCCGCGCTGGGCATCGCCGCCTCCGACACGCTGGCCCTCGTCGACCCCGCGGTCACGAGCAAGACGACGAGCGATGAGACGGGCCTCGGGGTCGCGGGCGGGCGGTGGACCTCAGCCCAGCAACGTCAGCACGACGCGCAGCACGGCAAGGACGCCGACGAGGCCGTACAGGCACAGGAAAAACTGGTCGAGCGGGTCGGTCGGCACGGGGACAGCGTGGCCACCCCGCTGCGCATCCGCCAGTGCGTCGGCCTGCAGGACCACAGTGTCCGCCCCGGCGAGGTCGAGGCCGGCCCGCCGTCGTCCGTGTGGGCCCCGCGCGTCTACTGGCTCGCCGTCCTGTGGGGCTGCCCACGTGTCGTCGTCGAGGTCAACCAGGGAGGTGACGAGGTGACCGCCGCCCTCCGCGCCCTCGTCGCCCGCCCGCCCGCCGAGCAGGACCGCGAGTTCCTCGAGCGCCTCGCCCGCGAGGTCGGCCGGCCCGTGGGCAACCTCGGCGCCCTCCCCCGGCGCGTCGCCCAGTCCGCCCGCGCGCTGCACGTCGAGACCGTCACCAGGCGCGCGGACAAGGTCGTGCGATGGGAGTGGTGGGGTGGGAGCGCCTCGCGCGGCGAGCAGGCCCTCGCGGCGCTCCCGTGGGCCGGCGGGGCGCGGGCGTGGTCCGTCGTCGTGTCGCAGTTGACGGGCCTGGAGCGGCCCGGGGCGAGCGGCGGGGCGCCCGTCCAGTCCGCCCGCGGGGACGACCGGCGCGACCGCGCGGACTGGCTCGTCGGCGCAGCGGAGTTGATCCTTGGGGTGCGCGAGACGGCGCGGGGGACCGTGGTGCAAGGGCCGGGTTGGCTGGGGAAAGTCCAGGCGGGGGCCTTGCGCAGGTAGCTACATTTCGATGGATGTCGCTTTTCTGGCACGGTAGCTTGACAAGCCAGCGGGACAGGTCCATAACTTACCCATGTCCACCACGAACACCGCCGCCACCTACGGTCACCTCATCAACTACACCACGGGCGAGACCATCCGCCCGGCCACCCGCGAGGACTGGCTTCGCGCCGCCGAATTCGGCGACAAGTTCACAGGCGCCCACATGGACCTCGACGGCGAGACGACGATCTACTGCGACGGCCCCAAGGGCGATCTGGAGACTTAGCGACCACCTGTCCCATGGGACAGATTGGCCCGCAAGCCGTCACCTCCACGTGGCGCGGGCTGGACACGCAAGGTAGCGTGACTGACGACGGCGAAAGCTAGCAATGCTCCTCACCAACGAAGAACAAGCCGCATTCCGTCCCTCCGTTGTCCAGTTCGCGCAACCGTACCTTCTAGACACCGCCGCGCCACCGCGCTCGGCGGTGTGGAAGCTTGTTGAGGACTACTGCGGTCCATGCGATTTCCTCACCACGCGCGAGCAGCTATTCGCGGCCGACAGTCGTCTGCAGGCCCACGCGTTCTTCGCGTGGCGGGTCCTTAAGGACCTCGGCTTCGCCATCGGCAACCTCGGCTGACGTGCACCTGTCAGACCCTTCGATAAGGAAACCATGACCCACGTCCCCGCCATCTACACCCTCGTCAACTGCACCCCTCACGACGTCGGCATCGTGCTCCCGACGGGCGAGACGCTGACGGTCCGCGCCTCGGGCACCGTCGCCCGAGCAGTCGACGCGCTTCCTGACTCGGACCTCCGATCCGGAGGGCGACGAGCTCGGTTCACGCACGGTCGAGATCGCCGAGCCCGTGTACGGCGCGGTGACGGGCCTCCCCGACCAACACGATGGGGTAGCGTATATTGTCTCGCAGATGGTCGCGGCCCGCTCCTCACGGACCGACCTGCTCTACCCGGACAGCGGACCGGACGCGGTCCGCGAACGCGGCCAGGTGGTTGCGGTCCGCCGACTGCTCCGCTCGCCGCAGGGGTGACCTGCTGAGACATTCCCTGTCCTCCGGGGCAGGTGGACCGCGTGTCGCCACCTCCGCGTGGTGCGGCCCGGGAATGCCACCATCGGCAGCCAACGGCGACGGGGTATGGGAGTCATGTACTGTCACGATTCGAAGGTCATCTACTACGTCGTTGCGGGCGACCGCGTGTTCTGCTGCTCGCTGTCGTCGGTCCTTGCCGGGCACGCGCGGGCGGTCAAGGAGGGCGAGACGAACGGCATCGGCATGGCCGGGCGCTCGCCATTCGCCAGCGACACCGCGGTCGTCGGGCTCGCCGAGATGCTCGTGGACGAGCAGGGGGAGCAACGGTCGCTCGCCCCGCTGTCGCTGGAGTCCACGGTGGCGGTCCGCCTCCTCGCGTCAGCGTTACAGGTCCCGGTCTCGACCGCCCTGTCCGCGGTCTCGATCTGGGCGGACTTCGCCGACGAGGTGAGCGGCCACCTGGACGACGGGGCGGAGGTCGAGGACGCGTTCGCCATGGCAGGGCTGATCCCGGTGGCGCGCGCGGCGTAGGCGACGTACCTTGCTGGCAGGTGAGGGCGGCGGGTGACCGTCCCAACCCAAACACCTCTTGAGCCCCAGGCCTCACCGCCCGGGGCTTTCGTATTCGGTGCGTCCGGTGGCCAGAACGACGCCCGCGCGCTATCTTGACGGCGTCATGGCAAGCACGAAGAAGACGACGAGCAAAGGCGGGGCGAAGAAGGCCAGCAAGGTGAAGGCGGGCGCGAGCAACGGTAAGCGCGGGGCCGCCGCGAAGACCACCGTGAAGCGGGGCGGCCGGAGCGGGGCGATGAGGGGCGCCGGCAAGTCGCTCGCCCTCGGGGTCCAGGACGCAGCCACGCCCCGCCCGCGCATCGAGGACCCCGTCCAGCGGATCCTCGCGCGGTATATCCCCCGCCTGTGCGCCATCTTCGGGTACCCGCCGGAGCGCCTCACTGTGCGCGGGGCGAGCAAGACCCCGGTGGAGTTCGTCCAGAACAGCAAGCGGGAGGTCGCCCTGGGGTCCGTCGTGTGGCTCGGCCGCGAGCTCGGCATCACCTGGTCGCACCTCCACCACCGGGAGGATGAGTACGGCAAGACGGAGATCCCGGAACTCCAGGGCGCGCACCGCTTCTCCCTGGGCCTGTTCGCCACGCGCTTCGGTGCGCTGACCGGCCTCGGCGACGACCCCGAGACGGGTGCGGCGCTCCCCGGGCCGGTGGGGCAGGACGGGGCGTTCGTGCGGCAGGCGTACGAGTTGATCCGCGCGGACGCGCTGCGCGAGGTCAACGAGGCGGTGCCGACGTGAGGCCCGCGCAGATCCCCAGCAGGCTCGTCTCGCGCGTGCGCAACGGCGTCGACGGCGGGCGGGGCTCGTACGAGGGCGTGGTTGACGAGCCGGGGCAGCGCCTCAACGCGAACCAGCAGGCCCAGCGGCGTGAGAAGCGGGTCATCAAGCGCCTGGGCGGGAAGACCCGCAGGCGTGCGCTGCAGCGGGACGGGCAGCGCAAGGCCTACGAGGCATGATCACCATGGCCGGCTTCGACTTCATGTTCCTGCGGACGCGCGACCGCTCCGAGGGCGGCGGTGCGCGCCTGCTGTCCGCGGGCGAGAAGGCGGACCGGGCGGCGTACCTCTTCGACCCGCCGACGTGCTGGGCCTGTGGGCGTGAGTGCGAGCGCCTGGGCATCGCGTGCACGCCTTGCCTTGCCACAGGGGTCCCGCTGTCGTGCTCGTGATGCGACGTCGGCATCCATGCGCGGAACGAGACCGCGCCCGCCAGAGGCTCCTGCTTAAGATGCTCGGTCGCATGTCCGGCGACGCAAGGTGGGTCCAGGTGCTGATCTGGACGTGGGATGGCGTGAGCTGAAAAGATAGCTTGACAGGCGCTTGCGTGGCCTGATAGCTACCTTGCATGCCCGTCGACGCGAACACCACCCGCACCGCCTCTCACTCCTCCGCCGCCCGCCCGCGCTCGTCCAGCACGGCCGACCAGACCCCCACCATCCTCGCCGTCCTCGCCGACCGCTGCGCCGCCTGGGACGGCCTGTTGCGCATCCGCGTCGGCAACGATCGCAAGGCCCGCGCCGCCGCCCGCACGGCCCTCCGCGCCGCCGCTCACGTCCTCGCCCCGTCCCTCAAGAACGACGAGGCGGGCGTCCGCGCGTTCACTGTCCGCACGCTCCTCGCCCGCAGGCGCCCCGCCGGCCTCCACCCCCGCCGCCCGTGGGCCCGCGCCGTGCTCGTCGAGGCCATCACCTCCGCCGACCGCAAGGACGACGACCGGGGCCTGCGCGCCGCCGTCGCCTCGCTCACGGGCTTCAGCATCTCGAAGATGCCGTCCTGCATCACCCGCGCGCTCTACCGCAACCTCGAGCGGCGCCACGACTCCATGCGCCGCGGCCTGGACCGCCTCGTCGCCGCGAATATCCGCCTCGCCTACCGCGCCGTCGCCCGTCACCTCGGCGGACGCGATGCCGTCCTCGGCCTCGAGCGCGCCGACCTCGAGCAGGAGGCGACCCTCGGGCTCCTCCACGGCCTCCGCTCCTTCGACCCCTCCCGCGGGTTCGCCGTGAGCACGTACGTCTCCTCGTGGATCAAGCACGCCATCACCCGCGCCATCGCCGACCAGGCCGCCACGATCCGCGCACCCGTCCACCTCGTCGAGACCATGAGCAAGATCGCCGCCGTCCGCCGCGAGCACCCCGGCGACGACCTCACCGTCGAGGACCTCGCGCGCCTCACCGGCCGCCCCGCCGCCACCATCCGCACCGCACTCGAGCAGTATCCCCTGACCATGTCCGCCGACGCGCCGATCGGCGAGAGCGTCCCAGGTGGAGGCACAGCCCGCGCTGCGCTCGCAGGCGAGGTCGCGCCCACCTTCTTGGAGCGCCTCGAAGACCCCACCTCGTGGGACCTCACCGAGGTCATCGCCCGGCGCGAGATGGCCGCCCTCGTCCACGACGCGGTCGCCCGCCTCCCGTCCCGTGAGGCCCACGTGCTGCGGACGCGGTACTTGTCCGACGAGGCAGGCGGCCACCCCGGCGGCCACGAGCACACCGAGGTCGACGGCGTCCCCACCTTCGAGTCCGTCGGCCGCTCGCTGGGCGTCTCACGCGAGCGCGTGCGGCAGATCGAGGGCGTCGCCCTGGCCACCGTCCGGCGCAGGGTGGGCAACGGCGGGCGGCGGACCGGCGAGCAGGCCGAACTGTTCGCTTGCGGGGGCGGGCTGTGAGGCTCGCCTACACCACCCACGCCGTCGAACGATGGTCAGGGCTAGTTGACCCGCCGATCGATTGGCGCGCGGCCATCGCCGAGATGAAAGTGGCGTGCGCCGCGACGACCGCCCGCGAGCGCGTGGGGAGGACGAAGCGCGGACAACCCGTGTACCGCGTCAACGTACCCCGCGAGGCGTACCTCGTGGTCGTGCGCAAGGAGGACGACTCACATACCCGCAATACCAGCGCGACGGTTGCCGATGGCGTAGTCGTCACCGTACTACCCCGCGACCTGTGGGTCCGAGAACCCAATATCGACACGTCCCAGGAGATCCTCGACGCGTGGGACGAGCAGCGCGAGTGGCTCCCGGCGCCGCCTCGCGGACATCGCTTCCGCAACCCGCCACCGTCGAGCGTGCCCTCGTGGCCCACTGCGTCTACCCCTCCACTGCCGGCGTCAGAGGATGTCCTCCGATCCGCGACGGTGGGCAGTGGTCCGTCGCTCGGGAGCGCGGACGCGAAGAACTGCAACGACTGGCGCTCGTTCGCGTGGACCGTCGCGGCTATCGAGCGCGAGCGCCGGATGGCCGAGCATTTCCGTCTCGAGCGCGAACTGATCCTTGAACAACACGAAGTACTCGCGGCCGCGTTCCGCCTAGTCACGGGCCGCGGGACGATCGAGGAACTCGCCTTCGCCTTCGAGGCCGTCAAGCCCGGCGCCATCGAGCAGAGCAAGGCCAAGCGGGGCACGTCGTGATAGTCGTTGTCGTGCTAGCTTGCTAGCATGTACGACAACCGCATCGACCCCTTCGACATGGACGCGGCCCTCGACGCGCACGTCTTTGAGGCCGCCGCCGTGCGTCTCAACAGGCTCGTGCACGGCCGCAACCTGCACGCGAGAGCACCGATCGCGGTCATCGACACGACCGCCCTGAGTTCGGCGGTCGCACGTGCCCAGGCCACCATCGATGACCCGACCAGTGAGACGCGGGAGGCGGGCGCGAGGATCATCGCCACGCTCAAGGAGCGGCGTTACAAAGAGCACCTCGCTAAGCAGCAGGCACGGGAAGCGAGACGCGAGGAGCGACGCAGGACGCAGGAGGCGAAAGACCTCGCCGTCGCCGCCAGGATGAAGGCCCGGAGGTTGAAGCGCGAGGCTGATGAGGCAGCGCGAGCGGAACAATTGCGAGCCCGCGCCGATGAGAAAGCCGCGCGGCTGGCTACAGAGCGTGCGCGACCGCGTCGGCCGTATCGTCGTATTGGTCCGGAGCCGCTTGTGACGTGGCCCCGACGCGCGTCCTCCGGCGGATGACCGGCGCCGACCGCTGGCCATCGATGGCCGCCCTCCGAGCCGCGAAGGTCCGGACGGCGGCCATCTGCGCGTCGGTGGGAGGGGCAGGTCGGGTGGGCAACTCTGCCACCGCATCGACCATCGCGACCTCAAGCCCGACAACGTCGGCGGGTAGTGCGTCGGCCAAGGCGTCGGCCAAGGCGTTAGCCGTCGCCGCCATCTCCCGCGTTGCCGACACGTACAGCTTGCGGAGCGACTCCCGGCACATCCGCCGGCCGGAGCACCTCAGGGGGCTCGCAGCCAGCGCCTCGAAGGTCTCCGGCTCGCCCGCGCCATCCAGCCCGTGCCGGCGGCGCACCACCTCCGCCGCCTCGGGGTCGCGGGCCCGCACCCGCTCGAGCGCCGCGTACGCCGCCCGCCGACGCTGCCCCGCCTCCTGCTCCTCGGCCGCCCTCGCCTCCGCGTCGTCGGCCTCCTCCCGCAGGTGCTCCGCTGCACGGTCCAGCCTCCCGCCGCGCCCACCGGAGTCGCCCCCGTGCCCGCCGCCTCCCGCGCCGTCGCCCTCGCCATCCGAGCGCTCCCCCGTGCCGACCTCGGAGACCACCTGCGCGGCCCCGTGGCGCAGCGCGGTGAGCAAGGCCGGGCCCTTGCACTCGAGGCCCAGCAGGACGCTCACGCAGGCGGCGAGACGCTCACGCACCCGCTCGGCCTGGCCGCCCGCCCGCTTACCCACCGCCGCTGCCAGCAGGACCCGCGCGACCGCAGGCGCCCATGTCCCACGGTCTCCTCGGCGCCCGCGGCCGAAGTCGCGCGAGGCCAGGGGGAACGCCGCCGGGGAGCACGGGCGCGTCGTCGGCCCCGTCCCCGCCGTCGCCGTGAACGCCAGCGAGAGCGCCCAGGCCGCCTCCCGTGGGGCCTTCGTGAGCCCGGCGCGCAGCAGGCCCGCCAACTCGGCGCACCCCTCGGCGAGCCCCTCCGGCCGCGCCCCGGGCCCACCCTCCTCCGGCACCCCCCATGCCTCCACCGCGGCGTCGATCGCCCCGTGCAGCACGCCGGGGTCCACGCCCAGGTCCTCCACGTCGCGGCGCAGCCGGCGGGCCCAGTCGGGGACATCCACTAGGTCCCGACCGGAGAACACCGCCCCGCACCCCTGGTAGATCCAGTTGATGGCGTAGGTGGAGATCGCCACCCCGGACTTCTTCCCGGCCGGCTTGAAATTGGGGTCGTAGTCCAGCAGGGCCCGGCGCAGGCCATCGGCGCCCCCCTGCAGCAGGTCCGCCCGGGTCACCGACCCCTTGGGCGAGAAGTACCTCGACTGCACCCCAAGGACGAGCCGGCCGTTCGCGCGCATCGCGCGGTCCATCGCCCGGTCCATCCGGCGGAGGGCGCCGAGGACCGCGGGGTGGATCGGGAGGACGTTCGATTTATTTTCGAGGGGTGGTGATCGTTCGGCCTGATCAGCGACACGTTCGAATGCAGGGCCCTTCGGCAACCGCACCGCCGCGAACAGGATCCGGCAGTCCCGGTCGACCACGAGGTCATACGCCGCGCCGCCCCCGTGCTTGGCCAGCTTGGCCGCTGCCGACATGCACCCGCCGGTGGACGTGTCGAGTTGGACGGGGGTGAACAGCGACAGGGTGAGCCCGTCCTTCATGCGCCCGTTGCAGTCTCGGTTGCCGTGGGCGCGGGAGTACTTCAGGGGGTGCCCGGGCGGCGCCTTGCAGGGCTTGCGCATGAGCGCACGGCCGAACCTGCCCGTCCGCTGGGGAAGCCCTGGGCAGCCCACAAGTTCGGTCCCCGCGCGGATCGGCCGGCGGCACACCCGGCACCGCTTCGGCGGGTCCAGCCAGTCGGCGAGGGCCTCCCGCAGTTCGCGGACGCCGCCCCGGCCGGACTGGTCCGAAGGGTCGCACCGGGCGCGGAGCGCGGTGGCGAGCCGGCGGGGCTCGTACATCTCGGCGAGGCGCCACAATTCCCGGCGGGCGGGGAGGACCTTGGCGGCGAGCAGGGGGCCGTCCCGCTTGGCTGTGGCCTCGTCGACGGAGGCGTAGGCGGCGACCACGGCGGCGGTGAGGGCCTCCTCGCCTGAGGCGGCTTGGCTGGCCCCCAGCTTGCTCGGGCCCCGGAGCGTGAAATTCGGCATGCCGTCAAGCTAGCACGTCAATCCACCATAAGGAATAGCCTATTTCATGGGTTATTCACCATGTGCAGCGCGCGGGAGCGGGGCAATGTGGGCCACCCGATTTTCTGGCAAGGTAGCTTGACAGGTCGGACGGACAGGTCCATAACTTTCCCATGCTTGACACCAACGACATCCCATCCCCGAGCATCGACCCGTCCGCGATCGCCATCGACATCGAACCCGACGATGATCTTGAACATTTCGTCCCGGATCCTGACGAGGTGCGGGTGGCTGCCCACACAACGTTTTCATGGACGGTCAAGTTCACCGTCTCTGGAACCTGGGTCGCAGACGGCTTTAATCTCGACCACGAGCGGGCGATGGAGATGCTTCGCGGTGACCTTGGGTATGCGCACGAGTTTGAACTCGGCGCGCAAGTCCTTACCGCTCCGCCGCCGCAGGCCATCTGCGCGATGCAAGGTGAAGTATCGACCTATGCCCAAGAGGGGCAGTCGATGATCAACGACTTGCTGGATGCAGCCGTGGCCCGTGTTCGTAAGGCGGCACCCCGTGCGCTCGAGCCGAGCGACGAACCAATCGGACTCGCAAACGGCGCCGGCTGCTATCTGCCGGAAGACGATTAGACCCGCGACGAGCGGAGAGCGCCGCGATGCCCACCCTCGCCGTGTGCCCAGCCTCCGCGACCGCTACTCCCCGTCCGCCCTCGTCCGCTCCGCCCGCACGTGGGTGACGGGGGCGGCCGCGCGGGCGCTCTGGGGTGGTGGCGCTGGCGACGTGCTCCAAGCGGCCAGAATGGCCAGCAGCGGGGCCCAGCGGCTCGATGGGGGTGGCGCTGAACCTGGGGCACGGAAGGACTGCGGGGGTCCGGGCGGGTGCGGACCGGCGCCGTCGTGGGGTGGCACTGTGGGGACAGGACCGCTCGGCCTCGACCGCTCGGCGATCGACTACCTGTGCGGGGAGCAACTCATGCGCACCATCGTCAACGGCATCGTCGACGACGCGCTCACCGTGCGGCCGAAGCTGTCCGGCGAGACGGGCGAGCTCACCGAGTGCGTGGAGTACCTCGACTCGCACGGGTTCTTCCCCAGCGCGCAGCAAGGCATGATCTTCGGCCGGCGGTACGGGGGCGGGGCGACGCTGTGCTTCATCGACGACGGGTGCCCGCCGGAGGAGCCCGTGAACCTCATGGCCGTCCGGGGCGTGGTGGGCTTCGCGGCGCTGCCGAAGTGGCACGTGGTGCCCGCCGACGCTGGCAGCCCGCACGTGCGCGGGGCGTGGTATGGGCCGCGGTACGGGCGCCCGGAGCACTACGTGGTGGCCCCCGAGGTCGCGGCGCAGGCCGAGGCAGCGTGGTTGGGGGCTGGGCAGGGTGCCACGGGTGCGAAGGCCCTCGGCGCCGATGAACTCGCCGTCCTTGCCCCGGAGCGCGCCGGCAACCTGTCCCTCCGGGCAGGCCAGCGCTGGCACCGCTCCCGCGTCATCCCGTGGCCGTACTGCGACGAGCTAACCCTCCGGCAGGCGCGCATCGTCCCGGGGTGGTCCGGGTGGGGTCCGGGGGTCGTCGAGTCGTGCGCGCGGGCCTACCTCGCACGCCGGTCGGGGGCGCTGCGGGTGGACGGCATCATGCGGAGCCTCGTCTACAACGTCCTCAACATGCCCGACGTCGCGTCCGCCCAGAGCACTCCGGACGGCGGCGAGGGCCTCCGCAACACGCTCGAGTGGATCAAGGCGTGCCTCGCCTTCACCATGGACGAGGGCCTGCCCCTCGTGGCCATCGACAACCTGAGCAAGCTCGAGCCCAAGTCGCACACGGTGAGCGGCATCTCGGACCTGCTCGCGGCGCAGCGGACCTTCCTGCTCGACTCGCTGCCCGAGTACACCGAGGTGCGCCTCTTCGGCGCGTCGCAGACGGGCATGGCCGGGGACAAGCTGGACGGCCAGTGGCGGGCGTACTACGGCAACGTGGACTCGTTCCTTCGCAACTGGTTCTGGTCGTGCGGGACGTTCGGGGGCGGCATGAAGCAGGCGGTTAGCTTGGCCATGTTGTGCCCGGACGGCCCCACACGCGGCCGGTACGACCCCACCGTCAAGGCGACGTGGCCATCGCTGTGGAAGGACAGCGAGCAATCCAGGGCCACCACACGCAAGACGGACGCCGAGGCGCGGGCCATCGAGAAGGCGGTTCTGGGCCTCACCAGCGAGACCTTCCTGCGCCACGACCCCACCGTGCAGAACACCTTCCCGAGCCTCGACGTGGACGACGAGCCGCTCCCCCAGCCCGACCCCAACGCAGACGAGCAGCAGGCGCTCGAGGACCCCGCGGTGGGTGCTGGCGGGTCCAACCCGGCGGCCACCCCGGCGACGGCGCTGCAGTCCCTCAGCGAGCGGGCTGGGGGCGGTGCGGGCGAACAGGCCGACGCCTCCGCCTCGACCACGGACGACGCCTCCCCCAGCGAGCCAGCGACGCTCCCCAAGGACATCCACAGCGTGGCGCAGATCGCTGAGGCGTTGGGCATGACGCGCCGGGCGGTGCTCAAGGTCATCCAGCGGGCGGGCATCAGCCCCTTCCTCGACCCCGGGAAGGGGGCCATCGGCGGCGCTCGCTTTGAACTCGGAAAGGTCCTCGACGCGTGGCGCAGGCAGGCTGAGGGGCGGGCGGACGCTATGCGGGGCGAGCCGGGCCCGACTGCACGACGTGCTCCGCTTCGTTGATGCGGGCCGCGTGGATATGGTGGTCTCCGCGTTCGATGCCTTCGAGGACCTTGGACCACAGCAAGGCGGCGAGGTGTCCGCCCATGCCTCGACCTGCTGAAGGCGCCAGATCAATCATGGTGCGCAACCAGGCGGTGATCTTCCGCTCGGAGTCGTCCAGGGTCATGTCTTGTTCCTTGGCCACACCTCGGCGCCGGTGAGTCTCCCGGCCTTCGCGTGGGCGCGGATGGCGAACCGGAGGGAGATCGAGCGGCCGGGGGCGCTGAGGGCCCAATCGGCCACGAGGGCGTTGTAGGTGGGGAGGTCCATGGCGACGCGGACCACGTCGTTCGTGGCCATGGTGACGACGGCGATGTCGTTGCTCCAACTGAGGGATTCGATGTGGGAGGCCCGGACGATGTCCTCGGCCCCGTCGATGGCCACGAGCGTGATGGTGTTGGGGGTGCGTCTCGACATGTCGTCAAGCTAGCATGCCAGCGATGGCGGGCCCACCCGAGCGGCGGAAGTGAGAGGAGATGTTAGTTTCTCCGTCTTCTCTTCTATGCCGTTCGTGGCCCGCTACCCAGGTCCTTGTACCCTACGGCTCCCCGCGGTGCCCCACTCGGGGCGACCCGCTAGCCGCTCGCTGGCGCTCGCTAACGCGTCCCCGCTGCGTGGCCGCAGGGAGTAGGGTACAGGATGGGCGGGCCCGCCGTCAAGAGGGTTAATTTAAAAGGGGCAGAAGTAGGTTCGTTAGGTCATGCTGGCAAACGGACACCTGCCCGGATCGCGGCGCATCGGGCGCGAGGCGAGGTGCACGACTAGCGCGCTGCCGCCCATGCGACCCGTAGCATGCTCACCCAATGTCACGCGCGAACCCCGAGTCCCCGAACCACTCCGACCGCCCCGCCTCCAACCCCGCCGACGACGCCCGCAACGCTCCCAGCAAGCCCGAGGGCGAGCCGTCCAACCCCGGCAAGGACAACGACGCCCGCCGCTCTACCGACCCGCAGGGCGACGGGCACACCCACGAGTCGCCCGCGGAGGCGGAGGACCTCGGCCGCGCCGAGGCCGGCCAGGGCAAACGGGGCGAGCGTGGCGAGCAGGCCGACCGCGCGGGCCGCACCTCGAAGCACTAACGGGCTGCCATGCTCATCCTCGCCACCGCGCACATGTCGACGCTGACCCTCGTGCTGGTCGTGTGCCTCGTCGTCGTTCTGCTGGGCGGCGGGTACGGCTATCACCGCTGGGGCTGGGCGGGCGGCGCCTCGCCGCTGGGCGTCGTGCTGCTGGTCCTGCTCGTGCTGTGGCTGGCGGGGCGGATCTAGCCGAATAGGCCGAGGTTTTCACGGGCCTTGAGGATCTGCAGACCGCGGGTCTGTGCGTAGACGAGAGCGCCGGCCAGCGCCGCCACCTGGGCCGGCGAGCAGGTGTGCACGTAGCCGTCGTCGCCCGCCGGCGCGATGCGGAAGTCGCAGCACTCATCCCACTTCACCGTGACCGTGAAGGCAGATTCGCTATCCACGGGTCGGCCGGATGGCGGTGCCGCATAGACCGCCAGCGGAGAGTTGTCCGCCTCGAGCATCACGCAGTCGAGGTGCGCGAGATGGTGTCCTTCGACCTTCCACAGCATGAGGTAGCGGGTCTCCTCCTCGGGCTCGCCGAACACGGCCTCCTCAGTGAATGACCAGGTCTCGTCGGCGCTGACCGTGGTAGCGTGTATTTGAACGACTGGCACTTCCATGGTCGCAAGGTAGCACGCGCCGCCCGCGTAGCCTCGCCCCGTGACCGTCCGAACTGACGCGGGAGGCCTCCACCTTGGCGCCCGCCCCATCGACATCCGCCCGGACGGGTGGCGGGTGTACCGGGGGCGCATCCCGGCGGACGTCGTGAGCGCCTACCCGGACCTCCACCCGCCGCGCGACGAGTTCATCCCGGCGAGCGAGGCCCTCAGCGACGAGACCATCGCGTCCTGGCGCGGCGTCCCGTTCAGCCTCCTCCATGCCGACGACTTGCTCGACGCGACCACCGTCCGCGAGCACATGGTGGGCACCGTGCTGTCCGCCGTGGCGAACTGGGACGGGGCGAACGGCCCGGAGACGGTGGTCGACGTGGTCATCCACGACGCCGCCGCACAGGCCGAGGTCGAGAGCGGCCGCCTCGTGCAGATCAGCCCCGGGTACCGCTCGGAGGAGGACTGGACGCCCGGCGAGCACAAGGGCCGGCGCTACCAGGTCGTCCAGCGCAAGCGGCGGATGAACCACTTGGCGGGCGTGCCAGGAGCCCGGACCGTGACCGCCGAGGGTCGCCCCGCCCGCTTCGATGAGCATCCGAGCGCCGCCGCCAAGCCCACCAGCCAGGCCGCCAAGCGCGCCCCCTACTCTCACACCGCAGACGCGAGGACCGACACCATGGACGAGACCGAGACCCAGCACGGCAGCGATGAGACCACGGACCCCCACGCCGGCACCGAGCAGACCCGCAAGGACGCCGTCGTCCTCAGCCCCGAGGACGTCGAGGTGCTCAAGAAGATGAGCCCCGAGGGCTTCATGGCCGTCTCCACCGCGCTGGGCCTCACCGCCGCCGCGATGCCCGAGCCCGATGGCGACGAGGTCGTGGCCGAGGTTGAGGACGCGGGCAGCATGGACCCGGCCGCCGCAGCCTCGCCGATGGACTCCGCGGGTGGGGGCGGTGCCGCCGACCCGGCCCTCGCGGACCTCATGGCCCGCTTGGCCAAGCTCGAGGCTGCCATGTCCGGCGGAGCGGCGGGCGATGCCATGCCCGCAGGTGGTGCTGCCGCGATGCCGATGGATGCCAAGGCGCCCCCGTTCGGCAAGGAGAAGAAGGACGGCAAGGGCAAGCCCGCGGGTCAGCCCACCGTCGCCGTGACCGTCGACGCCTCCGCCGCCCTCGCGGCCGCCGAGTCCCAGCAGGCCGTTGCTCGCGCCACCTTCGACGCCTCCGCCAAGTTCGTCGGCGTCGTCCGCAAGGACGGCCACGTCGCCGACACCACCACCGAGGCCGCGACCATCATGCTGCGGGTCATCGGCAAGCACCTCCCGCGTCTCGACGGCGCCGCGAAGGCGCTCGTGAAGGCGCAACGCCTCGACGAACTCGTCGCCCTCTACCAACAGGCCGAGGACATCCGGCGCGACGCGGCGATCCAGTCCCAGGCGGACGGCGTCGCCGAGTGCATGCGCGCCGACGACTCCGCCGGCCCCGACGTCCTCCCCTTCCGCGCCCCGAAGGCCCGCGGGGCCTGACCTACGGCCTCACCACCGCGGCCTCGAACGCCCACCACCTGACCTCCCAGACGACCCGTAAGCCCGCCCGGAGCACACCGCCGTGACGCAGTCCACCACCACCCGATCCCTCTACCGGTACCTCCCCGGCCACGTCTTCACCCCGAACGGCGCGGGCCTCGAGCGCGAGTCGCTGGAGGTTCCGTACGTCCTCCAGTCCTTCACGTTCACGCTGGGCGGCACTACCCCCGTCGTGGCCGGCGACTACACGATCCGCGTCGTTACCCCCGTGGACGGGACCATCGACCTCGTCGTCACCGCCACCGGCGCGCAGACCTTCACGCAATTCGCAGCCGCAGTCGTCGTCGCGGGGCAGGCCGACCCGAACCTCGGCGGGATCTTCAACTGGACCTCGTCGGTCGGCGTCGTGACGGCCGTCCTCAAGTCCGCCGTCACCTCGATCGCCACGCCGACGACCATCGTCCCCGGCGCCACGTCGCTCACCCCGGCGCTGCTGTCCGCCGCCAGCGCGCCCCTCCTGCCGATGGGCCGCTTCTACACCTACGCCGCCGCGCAGACGCCTCTCGCCATCACCGGCACGCCGCGCGGCCGCCGACCCGCCGCGCTGCCCACCTCGGCGGCGACCATCGCCACCCTGCGTGGCGTGCTCGGCCGGCCGGTCAACCAGACCGAACTCGCGGCGGACTTCAACGACGCCCTCGCGGCCAACGTCGACGCCTACCGCGCCGGACAGATGGCCTTCGGCGTCCAGCGCGGCGAGGTCTGCGTGGTCGTCGACCCCGCCTCGCCGACCATGACCGACGCGCTCGACCAGCAGGTCCACGTCGTGATCGCGGCCGGCACCTACTCGCTGATCGGCTCGGTCGCGGGCGCCGCGGACGGCGGCAACACGATCCGCATCGACAACGCGCCTACCGGCAACCTCCTGGGCCGCGTCGAGGGCACCGAGGAGACGCTCTCCATCGGGGGTGTGTCGTCCCGCTGCGTGATGCTCAAGGTCAACCGCACGAACTAGGCCACGGCCCGCGCACCGGCCAAGCCAACCACCTCCACCCGCCAAGCACCCGTTCGCCGTAACACCTGTCCCAAGGACCATCCCACCATGTCCGCCTTGTCCGCCCTCGTCAATCACTTCGCCGCGAAGGCCGGCGCCTCCGGCCTGCACCTCCCGCGCTCCGGACAGGGCCAGGTTGCGCTCCCCGGGTCCCTCGAGCTCCGTGGGTCTTCCACCTACTCGCAGATCATCTCGTCCGGGGCGGCCCGTCGCGCCCGCGCCGACGCCCTCGTCTCCCGACGGGACGCGATGTCGTACGGCCGGCGCGTCGACTCCTCACCCGCCGCCGTGCAGGCGATGGGCGACGCCCGCGCGCAGGCGGTCAAGTTCGCCGCCGAGGAGGAATGGTCGAAGTTCCTCGACGGCTACTTCGCCGCGCAGAACAACGGGCGGCGCGATGCCGCGGTCGTGCGCGCCGACGGTCTCGTGCCGATGGCCAGCCAGGCGCTCACCTACTTCTACAGCGAGGTCTACGAGATCGAGCACGCCGACCTCCCGGCGTGGCAGGGCGACATCCTGAAGATCGACCGGACCATCGACCCGGCCGCCGAGCGCTACGTCTGGTACGAGAAGGACCTCGTCGGCGTCGCGCGGGCCTCGAACTCCTACGCCGCCGAGGACATCTCGATCGTCGCCGGCCCGATGGCGCACCCGAACCAGGGCAACATCGTCCCTGCGCTCGTGGGCATGGAGTTGAACTTCATGGACATGCGCCGCGCCGCCCTGGCCGCGCGCAACGGGAAGCCGAATTTCGACATCGACCGCTCGATGTCCGAGGCGTGCATGCGCTCCCTCGCCGAGTTCGGCCACTTCCTGTGGCTGTACGGCGATTCGGTCCTCGGCATCGACGGCCTGCACAACCACCCCGCGGTGCAGACCATCACGCTGCTGGGCGGCCCGTGGAGCGGCAAGACCCCGGCGCAGATCCTCACGGACCTGACGACGATGCTGAACACGATCCCGAACTCCAGCCTCGGCCAGCTCGGCGACCGGAAGAAGATCAAGATCTTCCTGCCCCCGCTGCAGTACCAGCAGGCGGCGACGCAGATCATCAGCGCCGCGGGCGACAAGTCGGTGCTCTCGTACTTCAAGGAGACGTACGGCCTCCGCGACGACCAGATCGTCGAGATGTACGAACTCCAGGCGAGCAACTCCCAGGTGTACACCGGCGGCCCGCAGGGGCTCACCGCGGACCGGGCGCTCGTCATCTACCAGACCGGCGACGTGCGCAGCGACCCGGTGTTCGTGCTCCCGCAGGACATCGAGATGCCGGCCCCGCCACGCCAGAACGGCCTCAGCGAGACCACCTTCTACCACATGCGCGTGGGCGGCTTGAAGCTCCCCGACGCCCGCCGCCTGCGCTACGTCGCTGGCCTGTAGCACCTAGCCGCGAGGCGTGCTACCTTGTACGCAACATGGTCAACCCCTCTGCGGAGACGTACGGGTTGGCTTTCTGCATTTAAGTGGCACACCGTGGCGGGCGCGTGGGCGGCGTGCTAGCTTGCCAGCATGGGAGAGTCCTCGATGCTGTTCACCAACACCCACCACATGTCCGCGTTCTCGTTCCTCATCGAGCGCGACGTCATCGTCCGCGCCGCCGATGGCACGCTCTCGACTATGACGGTCCTCGAGACCATCCACAACGTCACGGCGATCCACGCGCCCACCGAGACGACCTTCATGGACGCCCGCCGGGAGGCCCTCGCGCGCAAGGTTGCCGCGGGCGGTTAGCCGCCGCCCGTGCTACACCTTCGGCGTTCGAGTCGAAGGGACCGGCGGCCGCTCCTCCCGATGGTGGGATGGGCGGCCGTCGTCTTTGCGTGCTAGCTTGACGGTATGTTCGACGGCGTGACATTCAACCTCGAGCGACTCATCCTCGAGATCCTCGATATCGATTGGTCTAAGCCCGGGAATGCGTGGCGGAAAGACTGCGACATCATCCCCGACTACATGCCGCCACGTCCAGGCCCGAACACGCGGCCGAGTGTCGTCGTGAAGCACGTGCCGAGCAGAGCGTTCCTGCGGCATAGCAAGGGGCCTCGCCAGGGCCATGGGTGGGACATCTACGGCGACGACTACCAGAACCCCGAACTCGCCCTCATTGCGTTGTCCGAGGCTCCGCCGCCTCCCGAGGCTCGCCTAGGGGTGCGCTTCACCTTGGCAGACCCGCCTGCCCCCGCGCACGCTCCGGGTGATGCCGACGCCCCAGAGTGACCCCGCCCGCGAGCCCGCGGACATCCCCGCCTCCTTCGACTGGGACCGTGACCCCGTCGTGCTCGTGTCCCGCCGACCGCGCAACGTCGCGTTTCCCGGCGGGCTCATCCACCGCGACCCGACCGCCGCGGACCTCAAGGCGTGGCGCGACCCGACTGCCCGCAACGTGGCCAACGAGCACAAGCTCAACGTCGGCGCCGGGGTGAACTTCCTCGGCGCACTCACCTCGGCCTGGGCCCTGCGCGGCGTCCCCGGTCCGGGGCAGGCCCCGCGCTCGGCCCCGCCGGACACGGACCTGATGATCGTCAACCCCGACACGACCGCCTCCGCCATGCTGCGGGGCCCGGCGTTCGTCGACCGGGAGACGCGCCGGGTTGTGCCCGCCCGCGTCCACGCGGCGCTCATGCGCGTCCTCGACTGGCTCAAGGGTGAGGAGCGGCACCTCGAGAAGGAGCGGGGCGTCCAGCCCCTCCTGTTCACGGCGGACGACGGGTTCGACCCCCAGGGCCCCGAGTTCGCCATCATGCCGCTGTCCGAGGTCTTCACCCAGCGCACGGACCGTGGCCGGTATGCCTACGCGGCGGCGAAGAGCGGCATCGAGTGGTGCAAGAGCGGCTCGCACCTCGGCGCCCTGCACGACTACGCCTGCCGCGACGTGTCCGCCTGGCTCCTCGCAATGGACGCCCGGGCCCGCCTCGGCCGCGCGCCCTCGCTGGCCCCGCAGCCCCGCGCGTAGCCTCGCCCCATGGCCGTCACGTCCATCAACAGCACCCAGGCATGGCGCCTCCCCCTCACCGGTGAGGCCGAAGTCGACCCGTACACCGGCGAGGTCGCCCTCTCCGTTGCGAACTTCGCCCAGAGCGGCGGCACCCCCGGCGAGTTCACGAACATCACCGCGACCGGGGACCTGCAGGTCGACGGGAATGCGCAGGTGAATGGGTACCTGAACGTCACCGGCACGATCACCCTGAGCGACGCCCTGACGTGCGACGTAGGCGGCTCGTTCCAGGGCGTCCTCGTCGCCGACGGGGGTTTCACGGCGGGAGGCGTCGTGAACCTGTCGAACGCGTCCTCGCTGTCCATCCCGCAGTCGTCACCCCTCAACACGTACCCGCTGCAGGTGTTCATCAACACCATCGTCTCGGCGACAGGGCGGGTGGGGTACGCGGCGGTGCCGCTCGGCGGCGGGGGGACCATCGTCTCCATCACGGCGGTGCCCGACGCCCAGCCGACCGTGGGCTCGGCCGTCTTCACGGGGGCCATTGGGGCGACGCCCGTCACCAACGGCGTCATCACCGTCACCACGTCCGACACCGCAGGTGCGGCCAAGACGGTCGTCCCCACCGCGGCTAACACCGTCGCGGGCGGCAATGTCGTCAAGTTCACCACGTCCGGTGGGAACGCCGCGGCGGGTACGGCGATGATTACGCTCACCATCCTGCGCTCCGCCCCGTAGACCATGTCAGCCTGCGTCTACGCCGACGTCGCGTTCGTCCTCCAGGCCTTCCCCGGCGCCGCCGTGGTGGGGCCGGAGGTGTGGGCGGTCAACGTGCTCGCGGCGCAGGCGGGGGACTACGTCGTGGGCATCCAGGGCGGGGAGTACCCCTTCGTCGCCGACAACGTGTCCACGGTGCCCGACATCGCCGAGGGCCTGCTCGCGGGTCTGTCCGGGCAGATGCTCGCCGCGGTCTCCCCCAACGGCGTGAACGGCCTCGTGCTGCAGGCGCTGGGCCTCGCCGGGCTGGACGTGACGGCGGTAGGCCCCGCGGACGGTACCATCGAGGCGAACCTCATCAGCGGCGGCGTGGCCAACACGGCGAGCATCGAGTTCTGGATCGAGTACACGAAGTGCTCCCTCCCGCCGTGTTGCAAGGTGACCTGCAAGAAGGACTACACGCTCATGCACGCGGCCCTGGCGGCGCACTGGCTCATGTACCTCGCGGGCTTGTCCAGTACGGGCGGAGGCAGTGCGGTCGGCGACTGGGAGTCAATGCGCCTCGGCCCGGCGATGCTCTCGCGGGGCAAGTCGGCGTGGTCCACGAACCCAGCGGACAGCGTGCTGGCGAAGACGGGCCCGGGGCAGGTGTTCCTCACCATGCGCGCGAAGTACGTCTTCCCGGTCATGTGCGTGTGAGGCGGCGGCGTGCTAGCTTGTGGGTATGGCAACTGTCAAATGTATATGCGGATGGCGAGGTCGAAGAGTGGGCGGTTACGAGTGCGCGTGTTCGGAGTATTGCCAGTGCCCTTACTACGGTCATTGCCCGAGGTGTAAATTAGGTGTCAGGTCAATTGCTCAGATAAAACGTGATGCGGAGCATGACAGGGCATTACTCGACGAGCGCGCGCATGCCTGACGACCTCGACCGCCTCATCCTCCGCATGCAGCGCCTCCCCGCCAGCGCGCGTGTTGGGGCGCTGGACGAGGCGAACGCCCAGAAGCTCGCGTACAGCGAGTTCGGCACGGTCCACGAGCCCCCGCGCCCCACGCTGTCCGCCGCCACCGACCGCAACGTGAACGCCGTGTACCGTGCCGTCGAGCGCCGCCTCGCCCTCGTCGTCGCGGGTAAGTCCACGCAGACCGGCCAGGACATCCTCGCCGACGTCGCCGAGGACCTCGCCGAGGAGGTGCAGAACGAGATCGACGGCAACGTCCAGCCCGCCCTCGCCGCCTCCACGCTGGCCGCCCGGCGCCGCAGGGGCAACGCATCCGAGCGCACTCTCGTCGACACGGACGAGATGCGCAAGTCGATCAAGGTCGAGGCCAAGCGCGGGGACGACGGGTGGCCGGAGGAGTGACGGGCTAGCCTGCCCGGGCATGCCCACGCGCATCTTCCTCATCCTCACCACCCTGCTCACCATCGCCGCCTGCGACCCAGGCGCCACGCCGGAGCACGACATCGCCTTCCGCGGCGACGGCTACAAGGCGAGCTACATCACCGAGTTCCAGGGCGCGCAGGACGGCGAGCCTCAGCCCATCGACTTCGACCGCTTCGTCGAAGCCTACCTCGCGTGCAAGGCCCAGGAGCCGGGCCTCGAGTGGACGGTGACCCTCACCCGGTACCACCCCGACCTCGGCGCCAAGCCGGACCGCGTCGTCGGCTTCGGCGGGAGCACGCTGTCTCACGGCCCGGCGATCCAGTGCTGGGAAAAGATGTGGGAGGCCAACGGCGAGGTGTTTTTGCCGTAGCGAGCGACTGGGTGGCGTGCTAGCTTGCGGGCATGTCGACATTCATCGCATTCAAGGTGCTCATCATCATCGCCACACTGTGCGGCGTGGCGGCCCTCTGGATCCCGTCGCTCTCGGCATTCAGCATCGTCGTGGCCATCAACGCGCTGTGCATGGCCGTAATCGATGCTGGGCAGGACGTGACGAGGGCTGTCAGGCCGCGCATGCCGAAAAGCGACCATGTGCCGTAGCCTGACCCCATGCCGCTGCTCGCGTACAACCCGCTCGAGGCGGTCTACCAGTTCCACGAGGCCGCCGAGAAGTGGATCCTCCGGCGGTACCTCCCGCAAGTCGTCTCCCAGCCCGGGGCCGAGCGGCGGCGCGGGGGGTGGGCGGAGAGCGTCGTCGACGTGTTCCCGGAGCGCCGGCCTGAGACCACGCTGCAGGTCGACGGCGGGCAGCAGCAGGCCCAGCGCATGACCATCTACCTCCGCACGCAGGTCCGCATGACGGACACGTCCAGTCCCCAGCCGAGCGACGTACTCTTCGACCCGCAGGGCAACGCCTGGCAGGTCGTCGAGGACGGCCGGTGGGACGAGGCGAAGGGGTACGCGCCGGTAGTCCAGCGGGCGGGCAGGCGCGGGCAGCGGCCCTGGGTGTGAGTGGCGACTAGGCCCGCCGCGCGTACAGCAAGATGCCGCCGCGGCCTTGGTCGGCGCCGATGGACGCGGTCAGCGGGAAGCCCACGTTCGTCGTGTCGGGCGAGCGGTACCCGCCGTTGACGTTCAGGCTCGCCATCGTCGCCGCGCCCACGCTCGGGTGCCCGGTGACGGTGCGGAGAACCGGCGGGGTGCCGCCCGCCGTCCCGAGGAACAGAGCCGCCAGCATCCAGTGGCCCACCGGCATCTCGATGGACCCGAAGGCCGAGGACGCGACCAGGGCCGCGGGTGCGTTCGGGATCGTGATGGCGTTGGCCGAGTAGTCGGCGACGAGGGCGTTCGGCGAGCCGTCGGGGTTCACCGAGTAGCGCGCGAAGCTCACCGTAAGGGTTGTGCCGACCGGCGTGTTCGTGACCTCGACGGCCCACTGCGTGACGGGGATAACTGCCGTGGGGTCGAACGGGAAGTAGACGATGCGCCCCGGCTCGGCGGTCGACGTGGACAGCGTCCCGAGCACGTGCGGCTGGTGCGTGAGGCGCCCCCAGTGCCCCGAGATGCCCCACGGGTAGAACCCGGACGCGGCGGGCACGGCGGCGAAGGCGTAGGTCCTGGCGACGTTGGCGGTGCTCAGCGCGGCGTCTCCCGTCGACTGGGCGTTCTCGGCGGCCAACTGCGCCACGGCGGCATCCGCAAGCGCATCCTCGGCGACGGCCAGCGCTGCGCCCGCGTCTCCGATGGTGATCTTCGGGAGACCACCCTCGAGCACCTCGACGGACGCGTCGTCGATTTTGAGGACGAGCATGTCTGCGGGCGTGCTAGCTTGCGGGTATGCATGCAATTACTGACCGGCAGCAGCGTATCTGGGAGAACCTCTACGCCATCGCGTTTTATGAACGGCTATGCGGCGGGAAGGGCGCCAAGGATGCGCATATCGCGGCAGTGGAAGTCGCCGATAACGCGGTCGGCCGTCTCATCGTTGACGCGCTGCCAGTGGAGCAGATGGCCAATGATCGCGTCGACCGCTTTCGGCCGTAGACTGACACCGCGTGGGCGCCTCGACCCTCTACTTCGACGAGCACGCGGCGATTGACGCGCTGCGCCAGTTCGTGGCGTCGGTCATCCCGGTGGCCGCCGTGGACGCGTACCGGGCCCGCCCGGCGGCCTCGCCTGCGCGGTACCTCCTGAGCGTCGTGCTGGCCCCGACGACCCCGCTCCCCGTGCTGCAGTCGTACACCGGCGAGGAGAGCGACGGGACGCAGGCGCAGGTGTGGCGGGTGACGGTGCTCCGGGCCGCCCCTGCGCCCGGGGCATGGGCCTTGACCGTCCTGGGCGAGCAGGCCGTGCCTTTCCTCGCCGACCCCGTGGACCCGCCCGCCGTCATCCGAGACGGCCTGCGCGCAGGGGTGGACGCCCTGGCGCTCCCGGTGACGACGGCCGACGACCCCGTGGTCCCCGCCGCGCTCACCATCACCGGCGACGTGGCCGGCGCGAGCCTGGGCGTTCTCGCGTCCCTCGTCCCCGCGGGCGGCCAGGTGCGACTCGAGGTCGTGGACGACAACGTCCGGCGCGCCGTGGTGAACTGGGGCGTGTGGACGATCCGGTGCATCGTGCGCGACGTGGACAGCGCGGGCGGGCCGACGAAGTCCAACGTGGGGCCGCACGCGGATAAGTTGCGCCTGTCGATGCAGGCCTCGTCCATCCCGGTGACGCCTGGCCTCGCCTACCCGTATCTCCGCGACCGGCTCAACGAGGCGAAACTGCGCTGGCGACGGACGCTGGGCCCCTTCCCGGCGGACTCGCAGGTCGACGGCGTGTGGTCGCGTGGCATCGCGCTGGACTTCGAGTTCGACGTCCCATGCGTCCTGCTACACGACGTACCCAGCCTGGACACGGTAAGCATCGGCGACGGGATCGTCGTCGGACCGGTGGGCTAGCCGCGTGCTATCTTGCGGGCATGGCGATCAGGTATCAAGACGGAGGCGGTCGTCCGCTAAGTTTCGATGGGCGTTCGTACAGCGTCCCACAGACCGGTGATGTCATCCACACGAGAGAGCACGGCCCGATGGTGGTCGACCTGTGCACATGCATCGTGGTGCCATCTCCCGGCATTGAGGGCGTGTATCGGGTCGACCTTCGCCCTCCGATTAAATCATGAGGCCAAGCCACCGAAGTTCGGTGACGACGGGGAAGTCTGGCGGGCCACATGACCATCCAAGCGCTTCCATCGCGCTGTAGCCCTGCTTGCGAAGGTATCGATAGAGGAGCGCTCGATCGGCGGCGCTGGCCTTGAACATCTTCATGATGAACTCCGGCCAGCGTACGGCACCGCCTCCGAGGGCGTGAAGGTCGTCCGCGCCTGCCAGTCCTCGGGGTTGTGGTCCCAGGTGCCCTCGAGCACGACGTAATCCTCAGGGTCGCGGAGGCAGCGCGCCATGAATGAGCGGCACGTCTCGGCGCTCCCGAAGATGTAGTCGGAGAGGATCTGCAGCGGGGCGAGGAGGTCGCGCGCCGTGCGATGGAGGTAGGTGAATCCGGTCTGGGAGCCTGTCATGGCTATTGGTCCGGGTCGGCGTGCTCGAGGTACAGGACCGCAGCTTTGGCCGCCGCGATCCAGTGCGACCGCACGGCGTCATTCACTTCGAGGCAGTCCTCGGCGGGCGTGCCGGCGGCCCAGTCCGAGGCGGACCACTTCGGCATCGGCCGGCCGTCCCAGGCCTTCCAGCCGCAGTGCTCCCCGTAGGCGTTGAACATGACGATGGCGAGTACGATGGTGTCCGCGTCTTCCATGCCTTCAAGGTAGCGCGGGTGGAGGCCACGCGCCGCGAGGCGCCCACTACCCTCGCCCCGTCCCCGGCCGACCCGGGACGCGAGGCACCGCACCCATGGGCAACAACCCCTCCGTTACGATCAACTCCACGGTCATCGGGCAGGCCTCCGAGCTCGCCTTCCTCCACCGGATGCAGGTCACCTTCGTCCCGAGCACGACCACGTTCTCCGACGCGTTCAAGGCCAGCACGGCGACGTGGATGTACGCCTCGCCGGCCACGCTCGAGGGCCTCGTCGCCGAGTTGACCAAGGACACCTGGCAGGGCCGCCTCACCGGCCTGGGGGCGACCGCGACGGAGCCCGTGTGGCGCGCCATGGACGCGCACTTCAAGCAGTTGCTCCCCGCCGACGGGCAGGGCGTCCGCGACGCCATCCGGATCCCCGACAAGGTGTACATCGCCCGGCGCACCTCGGCGGTCGTGAGCCGGCAGACCTTCACCTTCGGCACGAACACCGCCGGCCGGGTGCGCATCCGGGTCAACCGCGCAAAGTACATCTTTGCCGACTCCACCCCCGCCGAGTCGCTCGCCGACATCACCGTCATCGCGGACGGCGTCCTCACCGTCACCGAGCTCGCCGACGACGCGGTCGCCCAGTTGCAGGCCCTCACGGACTTCGCCGCCGTGTTCACCGCCTCCAACGTCGCGGGCGTCGTCACCGTCGTCTCGGACATCGCCGGGTACCCGCTGATCATCGAGGTGATGACCACCACCCCGGGGCCGACCATGACGCAGGCGGTCACTACGGCGAACGTGGCCAACGCCTACCGGGACGACCTGCTGGAGTGCCAGCAGGCGCTCGAGACGGGCTCGCACCTGGACCCGCCCACCCGCCGCGTCTACCACCTCTGGGACCTGCAGGGAGACCTCGTCGTCAACCTGGAGGGCCTCGCCTTCGTCGAGAACCAGGCCGACACGGCGCAGTTCAACCCTCCGCGCCCGTACCTGTTCCACCCGTGGTCGCCCTTCGGCGACAAGGTCATCACCCTGGCCGGCGACCGCATCGGCGACTTCGACCCGGGCGCAACCGACTCGCTGGCGCAGCAGGCCGTCGCCGCGAACGCAGGCTCCGGGTACACCCGCGGGCAGGTCATCTCGCACGACCGTTGGGAGTTCGCCGTGTCGGCCCTCCTCGGCGCCGTCATCGGCTACCTCCCCGGCCAGCGCTCCTTCACCGACGTCGTCCTCTTCGGGTCCACGGACAACGCGAAGATGTCCCGCCGCGACTACGGCGTCAACGAGTACCTCGCAGACGACCGGCGCTTCAACTGGTACGGCGCCGAGGGCCCCAACGGCTCGATGCGCTACGGCTACTCGCCATCCTCGGCAGTCGGCTTCGCGGACCGTAAGTGGTTGGAGGACTACTGCACCTACCTGGCGACCAAGCGACTCGTCGCGTGGAAGCAGACCAATCTCATCACCACGTACACCGACGCGGCGATCGAGGCGGGGGCGAACGTCATCCGGCTCGCGCTGGCCGAACTCCCCGCCGTGGACCCCAAGAGCATCGTGATCACGTTCAAGGGCCGCAACCAGGTGGACCCGAACGACATCGCGATCCGCGTGTACAAGGACTACGCGGGCTTCGCGGTGAGCCTGGGCGTCATCAACAAGATCGGCACGCTGGCCGAACCCATCCAGCTCGTCATCAACGACGGCGGCTAACGGCAGCCACCCGCACGACCAGCGCAGGCGAAGGACACCACCATCATGGCCAACCCAGAGATCAGCGAAGCACGCCTCGTCGACGCGAGGGTCTACGTCACCAGCAAGCAGACCGAACTCCGGGGCGCCGGCCCGGACGACTTCTTCTCCATCGAGATCGACGGCGACATCAGCAACCTGACGAGCGGCATCCAGGGCGACGCGATGCTCGTCGGGCTGGTGCGCAACGGCTATGTCGGGACGTTCACCTTCCTGGGCTACTGCTCGGGGGTCACGAAGCTCCTCGAACTCGCGGGCGACGGCGCCCCGTTCGTGATCAGCGTCAACTACAACGACTTCTCGATCAACGGCGTGGCCACGGTGCGCAACCCCGGCGCGTGGATCGCCTCGGCCGGAGCGCCGACGAGGACGATCGTGCTCAACATCGTGGCAATCACCGGCAACCAGGAGACCGGCATCGGCAAGAAGGTCGTGGCGACCTAGCGACGCGCGTAGGCCGTCCAGCCCTCAGGCACGGGCATCCCTGGCATGAGGGCGCGCAGCGTGTACGCGACGTTCGCCACGCCGCTGGTGATGTCGCCCACGTCCGCCGGGCTCACCGCGACGAAGCACCCCTCCGGCAGGCCGTCGAGCATCTCGTTCACGCGGCCCATGAGGCCCATGAGGCCCTCGCGCTGCGCCTTGGCCATCGACGTGACGAGGTCCTGCATCTTTTCGTAAGTCTCGGCGGCGGTCTCGCGCATCGCCGCCTCGTTGTGTGGTGATGGGTACGGCGCGTGTGCGTCGCCTTCGATGAAAGAGGCCAGGGCTTCGCCGATCGGCATGCCGTCAAGCTAGCACGCCGCCGCCTAGCGCGATCCGTCGACTTTCGGCAGGTCGGCGACACGCGCGTCGATGGTGGCGCCGAGCATCTCGATGAACGACGCCTCCATCTGCGCCGTGCGCTCCGGGTCGCGCTGACGCAGGTACTTGAGCTTGCGGTCCTCGATGAACGACAGGTTGTAGAGTGTCACGATCTCCTTCGTGGGAAGGTCGCTGAAATGGGGCATGGGCTTCTTGAAGTCCACGACGTTGGCCACGTGCGCGCGCTGCCCCTCGTTGTCTTCATCGGTGGTCGACATGGCGTCAAGCTAGCACGCCGCCCACCCTCGGCCCATGTCCGAGCGTGAGAACATCGATGACGTCCTGTGTGTGCGCCTGCCTGGGAAGGACGACAAGCCGCGCCTCCGGTGGTGGTGGCTGAGGCAGCCCCCGCCGATGGTCGCCTTCGCCCTGCAGGCGCGCCTGTCCGCCGCCCTCGGGCCCGCCGGTGACGCCGCGGTGCGCCTCGCGCTGCGCCTGCTGGACCCCGGCGCCGAGGAGGATCTCGAGGCGGGTGTGGAGGCGCAGGGGGAGGCGCTAGCGCTTCGGGCGTGGCGTCGGGCGCGGGCCGGCAAGGCCATCTCGGACGGCAGGGGCGGCGAGGCGATGCACGAGGCGGGCGAGCGCCTGCGGGCGGTGCTGGCGTTCGTGGCGTCGCACGTCGGGGCCGGCGGGGCGCTGGACGCCGCGGGGCTCGTGGGCGAGTTCGAGCGGGAGAAGGTGGCCACGGGGCAGGCGGGAGGCGGCGCGGGGGCAGGCGGCGTCGCCCAGGCCACGCACCGGTGGGCGCGCCATGGCCTCCTCCACGTCCTGCTGCACGAGTCCAGGTGCCGCTGGCAGGGCGACGGGGACGCCCCCCGCAAGGGCTCCTGGGCCGCGCAGGACGAGCCAGACTCCCCCGGCCGCCGCCTGGCCCTCGCCGCCGAGGGGCACGCCCTGGGGGCCTACGCGAGCGCCCTCGATGGTGTCCTCGTCTCCCCGGAGGAACTCGCCATCCTCGCCGCCTGGGCTGCCCTGCACCTCTACCGCCCTTTCTAGGCCGGCCGGGGTACCAGGCGCTCCCCCGGCCGCACGACAAGCCGCGCGTGGCGCCCATGCCGGCGTCGCCGCCCAGCCTGCCCGGGTTCGCCGAGCTCCCCGCCCTCGCCCGGGTCTGCCAGCGGCTCGACCTGTCCCCGGCGGACCTCGACCGGCGCATGTCCGTGGACGAGGTGCTCGACGAGCTCGACATGCAGCACTACCTGCATGACTGCGACAATGAGCCGCAGGCCGCGCCCAGACCGCCGCCAGCGAGGTGACCCGCAATTCGTAGCCTCGCGCCATGGGCGCGATCCGCACGCTGACAACCAACCTGGTCCTTCGGGCAGCCGACGCGGTCAAGGGGCTCAAGGCCTACGACAAGCTCTGGAAGACGGTCGAGAAGTCCGTCATCGCCAGCGCCACGGCCATCGAGCGCTCGAGCGACCGCGCCGTCGCTGCCCTGCAGCGCATGGGGGACGCCGCGGCGGTCGCCAGGGCCGCGGGGGCAGGCGCGGGGGCAGGCGCGGGCGGCGGGGGGCGTGGCGGAGGCGGCGGCGGTGGTGGCACGCGTAGCCCCGAGGCCGCCGCTCGTCGCGCCGCCGAGCAAGGGCGTCGCGCCGAGGAGCGACTCGCCCGCCAGACGGCGAAGGCCGAGGAGGCCGCCGCCCGCGACGCCGAGAGAAGGCAACGTCAGCAGGCACGGGAAGCCGCGGGACGGGTGAAGCGCGGGCGCCCAGGCGCAGACCCGCTGGATGACATCATCTCGCAGGGACGGCGCTCGGGGGCTGCCCAAGGCGGGCTTGCCGCGGGCGCCAAGCCCATCAACGAGGCCACCGCAGCCCTCGGTCGCTTCGCCTCCGCCGAGGACAAGGCCAAGGCCAAGGTCGCCGACCTCACCGCGCAGGTCCAGCGCAACCGCGAGGAGATGGCTCGCCTCCGCCGGCAGGCCGTCGAGACGGGGGACGCGGACGGCACGCTCACCGCCCGTATGCGGGGCCTCGCGGCGCAGACCGGCGTCACCACGCAGCAACTCGCCAAGGCCCGCGGCGAACTGCGGGGCCTCACCGGCGGCCTCATCGACGCGGTGAAGGGCGCGGCTAACTTTCGTGGGGCCCTCGGCGCCGTCCAGGTCGCCGCCGGCAACCTGATCTCCGGGGGGCTGTCCCGCCTCACGGGGCTCGCCGCGGGCGCGCTGGGCGAGTCGGCCAAGATGGCCATGAACTTCGAGAAGTCCCTCGTCGACGTCGCCAAGGTCGCCAAGGACGTCGACCTCAAGGACGGCCTCCTCGACCCGCGCATCAAGCAGGGGATCAAGGACACCGCGAAGGAACTCGGCGTCATGCCGGAGCAGGTGGCGGCCCTCACCGCGCAGGTCACCGCGTCGTTCTCGGGCAAGACGGACATCGTCGCGCTGGCCAAGGACGTGACCAAGATCGGCGTGGCCTGGGACATCACCGGGGAGCAGGCCGGCGAGTATTTCAAGCAGACCTCGGCGGGCCTGCAACTCAACGCCGAGGAGACCAAGGCGCTGTTCGGGTCCATCAATCAACTGGGCAACGAACTGGGCATCAAGTCCTCGGAGATCGCCGAGGCCATGACGCGCAGCGCGGGCGTCATCAAGGGCGCCAACCTGTCCGGTGAGACAGGCGCGGCGCTGAACGCCACGTTGATCAAGGCCGGCGCCTCCGCCGAGGTCGCCGCGACGGGTGTGCGCACCTTCATCGCTCGCCTCGGGGCCGGCGAGGCGGCGACCGACAAGCAGCGCAAGGCCTTCGCCGCCCTGGGCCTGTCCGCCGAGTCGGTGGCCAAGAACCTGTCCAGCGGCAACGCGGCGCAAGCCGAGAAGCAGATCAAGGACGTGGTCACCGCCCTCGTGGAGATGGGCAAGACGGCGCCGGACAAGCGCCTGGCGACGCTGATCGAGCTCTTCGGGTCGGAGTCCATCGGCAGCATCGGCGCGGCGGCCACGGCCACGGAGACGCTCGCGTCGGCCTTCTCCATCGCCGGGGACAAGGCGGCAGCGCTGGAGTCCGTCCAGAAGGAATACAACCGGGTTTCTGACACCACGGCCGCCCGCGTCGACAAGCTGAAGGCAAACATCGGCGTGCTGGCGATCGAGTTCGGCGAGGCTCTCCTGCCGCACATCGACAAGGTGGTGGCCTTCCTGACCTCCCCCGAGGGCCAGGAGTGGGGACGCGGCGCGGTCGAGAAGGCGGTCGGCGCAGTGACGACGCTCGCCTCCATCCTGGGGACCACCGTCACTGTGTTCGGTGACCTCGTCGATAAATTCGGAGGCGCCGAGGTTGCCGTCGTGGCGCTGGGCGCGACGATCCTCGCACTCACTGGCCCGATCGGGGTTGTGTCGGCCGCGCTCGTTGGGATGCTGGCGTTGCTGACGAAGAACAAGGACGTGATTCACGGCATCGCGGACGGGGGCCTGGCGGAACTCGCGGCCGCCAGCGCCGCCGGATACGGTCCGAGTCGAGAGCAATTGGAACTGGCCAAACACGCCGGCATCGACCCGCGGACGTTGTTCAACCTGGAGGGGTACCGGGCGAGCATCGCCAACAAGAAGGCGGTAGACGACGCGGAGCTTGCGGCGGCCGGGAGCAGGGGGCCGTCGGCGTACATCCCCGACGCCCCCGAGGTGGCGGGGCTCATCGGACCGGCACGACCTCCAGAGGCGCCTGCGACCAGTGGAGCGGACACCAGCGGCGGGGCATCCGACGAGGGCGCCGACATGTCCCGGTTTCACGAGCTCGTCCGCATGCGTAACGCGGACCCGGACGGGCTCGACCCTGCGGAGGCGAAGGAACTCCGGAGCCTGTCCAAGTCGCTCAACAAGGCCATTCCCAAGAAGCCCGGGAAGGGGCGCACGCACAAGCAGACGAAGATGGACCGGCAACTCGCGGCCATCGACCCCAGCGTGCGGGCGGTGCTGACCGGCGGCGGTGAGCGGGACAAGGGCGGCGACCTCAAGGTGCACGACGACATCCTGTCGCGCGGCGTGTTCGACAAGCAAAACAAGGCGAACGGGGTGGGTGGTTCGTCCGGCGGGCTCGGTGTCGTGGGCCCCGGGCCGAACATCACGAACAACTACACGTACGTCACCACGAACGTGGGCGGCATCAGCGTCGACGCGAGGGGAAATGCGGACGCGGCCTCGAACCTGTCCTCCTCGGCGCGGGAGGTCGGCGACCGGGTGGGCGAAGTGCGCTGGACGGGGGCGAACGGACTCGTCGCCCAGCGCAACATGGGGGGTGTCAGGCGCGGGCCGGGCTAGGGGTAGGGGCGACGTCCAGCCAGACCACGTAGACGTCGTCGATTGGTGGAGTCTTGAGGACGGCCCCGACGCCCTCGGCGACGGCGCGGACGTCGACGATGGTCCCCATCTCGGTGCAGACCAGCATTTGCTCGATGGCCTTGCGGTAGACGGCAAGGCGCACTTGCAGGGACCTCACCTCCTGCTGCAGCAAGCCCGCGGCAGTCGCCTCGCGGGACAACTCGGCGCGGGCGGCGTCGACCTGTTGCTGGAGGTGGAGGTTGCGGCGGATGAGGTCGGCTTCGGATGTGGTCGGCATGCTGACAAGCTAGCACGCCCGGAGACGCGGGACATGGTGAGGAGGTTCTTTCTCTCCTCCATGAGGCTGCCCAGAGCCGCTCTTCGTCCTCGATCGTCACCCTAAGATCGCCCTCCGGATCCGGGCTGGTCGGGGGCCGCCCGGCCCGCTCGCTGGCGCTCGGGGCTCGCCCCGCTCCCTGCCGGAGGGCGTGTAGGGTGCCCGAGGACGCGCGGCTTGTCCAGCATGTTAATTTAGGGGTGGAATTTCGCGGCGTTGTCCGGGCGACCCCGCGGGCATGGGGTGCTGGCGCGTGCTAGCTTGCAGGCATGGTCAGCGCCGCCGTCCTCCAAGCCCTCACACCAAACCCCGCACCACCGTTGTACCCGGTCGAGTTCTGGGTCACGGACAACGAGGGAGGGCGCGTGGCCCGCGTCGACCGCCTCGTGCACCGCGGTGGGGCCTTCTGGGAAGCGTTCGCCGCGGACAGGCGTGTGGGGCAGGTCGAGCACCCCGACCTCGCCACGAGCCTCCTGCGCTGCGGATACCGCCTCGCCAGCAATGGCGTCCTCCTCTACGAGCCGGGGAGCGTCGCGGGTGAGGTCTCGATCGTCCCGATTATGCCGGGCTCGTTCTCGCGGGTGTGGTCGTGAGCGTCGCCAACTACGTCGCCCGCCACGAGCACCACCAGCGCCGCGAGTGCCAGTTCGCCGCCGCGACGATGGTCTGCCTCTTCGCCACCATCGCCGTGGGCGCCCCGCTCGCGCTGATCGTCGTGACCCTCGCGGCGGGCGGGGTCGCCACGCACCACGGCAACCGTAAGGACGCGCTCGAGCGCGAGGAGCACGGGCCACGCAAGGCCCTCGGTCGGTAGCCTCCCGGCGTGGCCCTCCGGACCATCCTGCGCCGCCTCCAATCCCCGCTGTTCCAGGCCGGGGACCTCGCCTTCGACTGCGAGGTCGAGGTCCGGCGCGGCGGGCGGGCGACCTTCACGCGGACCCGGGTTGCAGCCGGCGTGAACATGAGCGACCACTCCTTCGACGAGCCGGAGGAGTTCACCATCACGGCGGCGGTGAGCGGCATCACCCAGATCCAGAACCTCGGCCGCCCGGGCCAGTCATTCCTCGGCGCGGCCATCGGGGTCGGCCTCGATCAACTCGAGGCGCTCACCGGCATCGACTTCAGCACCCGTGTGGCCGACTTCGAGGCCCGCCTGCGCGCCCTCCTGCGCCGCCGAGAGGTGCTGGAGATCGTGAGCAAGGTGGTCGGCCGGCGGCAGGTCGTGATGACCTCCTGGGACGCGACGACGGACGTCAACACGGGCGACGCGGCGTTCTATCAGATGCAATTCGAGGAGGTGCTCCGCGCCGAGGACCTGGCCGGCGACCCCACGGACGTGCTGCTGGACCTCGTGGGCAGCGGCGGGAAGGTGGCACCGGGGTCGGGCGGGCCATCGCTGGTGACGCCGGGCAACCTGGCGACCGTGCCGTGAGGGCGCGGGCGTGCTAGCTTGCGGGTATGGGAAAGAAATCGAAATTCTACGTGCTGGATCTCGACGTCGAGAGCATCGGGCAGTGGCACACTTGCAAGATCGAAGCCGAGGGCGACACGGCCCAGGACGTCGCCCTCACCTTCGCTATTAAGGGCATCGATGCGGCCAACGGCGGGGATGGCACCATCGCCCACATCGCGGTCGCCAGCGAGGCAGACGGGGTCGACGCGGAGGAGTACACGTTCCGCCTCGACATCGAGTACCGCTACACCTGCAAGGGCCAGAAGTCCCTCACCGTTCCGCCAGCCGAGGACGACTCCGCGGAGCGCTGCATCGAACTCGCGGATCCTGGCGACGGCGTAGCCTGACCCCGTGGCGACCATCCCCATCAAGCGCCTGGAGTTCGCCCGGCAGCCCGGCGACTACCTCGTCTCGGGGCGGGTGCAACTCGACTCGGGCGGGCCCACGTACCGCATGACCCTACAGCACAGGCCGCTGCAGGGAATGGTCGCCCCGCTCGGCCGGTGGATCTTCAACATGTCCACGACGACGAACCTTGCCATCGTCAACGGCGCCTGGGTGCGCGACCGGACGAGCGTGCTCCTAGGCATCGCCAGCGCGGGCCGACCGCGGGGCGACATCATCGCCTACGACCCCAAGAAGCGGGGCGACCCGTCGAGCGCCTCGGCCTTCTCCGACGAGGGCGACGGCATCCTGTTCCTGTACCTCCCGCAGGGCTTCAACCCCAACGACTTCGCGCTGTACACCACGAGGCTGACATGAGTGTGGGCGCCGAATTGAATTCAATGATGGCGACTTTCGATCGAGCCATGTCCGAGTCGATCTCGGCAGTCGATGGATGGTGGCAACTTAGCAACCGCCAGCGTGACCATGAGATGCGTGAGGCTGTGGCGATGGGGCGATCTGCAAGGTTGGCTGGGGAGCGAAAGAGGCGCTAAATGGGCCTCTCCATCTACCGCGGCACCCGCAGCGCCCGCCTCCGCGTCACCACGTCGGACGGCGAGGTCGCAGTCGTGGAGAACATGGAGGGCGACAAGGGGTTCCGCATCGGGTTCGAGGCGCGGCGGACGATGGACGGGTCGCCGGGGGAGTTCCGGTGCACCGCGCTGAACCTGTCCGACGAGGTCCTCGGGGCTATCGACGCCGCGCAGCCCTCCCGCGTGGACGACCTGGACAAGCTGCTCGCCGGGAAGCAACTCCAGTCCGCGATCCTCGCCGACGACGGGAGCGACGCCCTGGCCGCCGGGTTCGCCGTGGTCGAGCTCGAGGCGGGGTACGACGGGGTCGTCTCGCGCATCTTCAAGGCGATCGGCGTGCGCATCGAGACGCTCCCCACGGACGGCGACGTCACGCAGGAGACCGTCATCGAGAGCAACGAGGGGGCCGACGGGGTGCTCTCGCTGGTCGCCGCGTCCTTCGAGGCGGGGACGCCGACCTTCGACGTGGTGGACTACCTGCGCCGTGTGGCGGGCCTCGGGCCGGGCAACCTGACCCCGGCGAACTTCGCGGCGGTCCTGGGGGACTCGCGCCTGGACTCGCCGTACCACTCGAGCGGCGGGCAGGCCCTCGCGCGCATCGACGAGGTGCTGAAGTACCTCGACTGCCGCTGGTTCATCGACGACCGTGAGATATGGATCTGCGCGCGGGACGGTGTGGTGAGCCCCACCGGTGCCCTCCCGTGGGTCGCGGACGGCCCGCCAGAGGAGCCCGAGCCGCTCATCGGCCGCCCGCGCAGGGTCGACGGCGGGTACGTGGAGATGACGTGCTTCCTGTGCCCGCGCCTGCGTCCGGGCCGCCTGCTGCGCCTCACCCCTGGCGGCCTCGCCCTCGCCGAGCAGGGCCTCGCTCCGTCCGCCCAAGCCAAGCAGCGCGCCCGCGTGCCCCCCGGCCTGTACCGCATGGACGAGGTGGTGCACCGCGGCACGACCGGCCCCGGCGAGGCGACGACCACGGCGAAACTCCGGCCGGTCGTCCTCCCCGACCTGGACGCGGGAGGCAACCAGGACGTGAAGGACCTGCTCCTGCTGGCGATCATCATGGGCGGGTGAGCGACGGGCGTGCTAGCTTGACGGCATGGCTGACTACGAGAAGACTGAGGCATACCGCGATGCGTACGGAGGTCTGCACAACAGCGCGGAACAGGCGATCCACCGCTCGTGCCAACTACGCCGCGAGATCGCTGTGGACATTCTGGTCAAGAGGGCATCATCGGCCATCTCGAATCGTGAGGCCGAGATGAAGGCGTGGCTGATGAATGACATGTGCGACGACTTGATCATCGCGCTCGCGGAGGCGGCCACGCTGAATCGTGAGGCCAGGAAGCGCTAGCCTGACCCCGTGGATCTCGACGTCAAACGCCTGCAGAACGCCGTCGTCCGGACCGTCTACCAGGACATTCGCGTCGCGCTCGTCGGCGCGGTGAAGTCGTTCAAGCGGGCGACGACACGGGCCGTTTTCAACCTGATGACGCGTTCCCAGGGCATGAACGGCAAGCCGTACGACGAGCCCCCCGTCGTCGACGTGCCGGTCATCCTCCCGAGCGGCGACGGGTACGGCATGGCCTTCGACATGACCGAGAAGGACCTCGCCGTCGTCCTGTGCTGCGATGGGCCGGTGCGGGGGACCTTCGAGAACGGGACGGCGGTCACCCCCGGGGCCGGCGCGCAGGAGCACTCGTACGGGTGCGCCGTGGCCTTCCCCGGCGGCCGCGTCAGCAACACGGAGACGCCCACGCAGCCCGCGAACGACCCCGGGACGGGCCTGTGTGGCGACGTGGTGGGCAAATCCGCCTGCGTCATCTTCCGGCGCACGGGCCACTCGAGCCTCCCCGGCGAACTTGGGACGACCATCGTCAAGGGCGACGCGCCCGTCGCCGGGGTGCGCCTCGGGGGCGACGACGCGACGCTGGGCGTGGGGCGCCTCGGGGACCCGGTCGCGGCCGCCACGCCGTTCAGCACGGCCTTCACGGCGATCGTGGCGGCCGTCAACGTGCTCGCCCCGGGGACGGTCACCCCGCCGCAACTAGAGGCCGCGCTGGCGCACCTCGGCGACATCAGCGGGGCGTCGGTGCAGGTCGTCAGCAAGTGATGGGCGTGCTAGCTTGCAGGTATGCAAAAAGCGATAACGACTTCTGAGACGTGGGCCACGATCCAGGGCTACAGCGACGACACGTTCGGCGTGTACGGTGTGTGATTCGTCTCAAAGATGGCACGGGGCTGTTCGTGCAGGGCCAGCATGGGATTGGCAGGTACGGGTGGGTGCTGTCCGTCGCCGTCATGGACGAGGACAAGCCGTTCATTTGCCCGATGGTCCTGCGCCAGCACAACTACACCATGAGCCTCGAGGTCCTTCTGCCAGCGGGCGCCGTCGTCACACTGGAGCGTTTGCCTTAGCCTCGCCCCATGGGCCCCACCTTCCTCGAATCCCTCTGGATCGCCGTGTACTCGCGGGCCTTCGACCGCATGTGGTTGGAGCGCTCGCAGTCCGGCGGCACGTCGACCATCACCGACGCGGACCTGGGCGAGCGGGCCGTGCTCGAGGCCGACGCCGCGTGCGTGAACCTCCCCGGCGTCACGCTGGCCGCGCTGCAGGCCGCCATCGCGTTGCTTAAGCCGTGATCGCCATGGACTTCATCCCATTCCAACGCAAGCACGGCACCGCCGAGCGGTGGGACGTGTGCCAGTGCGAGGAGTGTCTGGAAGGAAAGGGCATCGTGACCTGCGAGGCTCTTGTTCCTGAAGTCATGGCACTGATGAGGGGTGACGCGAAGGACTCTACGATGGAGGCCCCGTAGGTGCCCGCCCGGACTTGGAACCCCGGCGAGCCCGTCATCGACATGGAGACCGGCGAGCCGTACATCGACGAAAACGGGGATCTCGTCGAGGTGGCCCCGAACCTCAAGATCGACGCCTCGGACGGCAGGCGGTACGACGGCGACGACGTGGCCAACGCCGCGTGGTACCGGGCGAACAAGTACGAGGGCGAGACGCTCAAGGACCGCACCATCGGCGTGCCGTACGACCGCGTGGTCCTCGGGCAGCCGGAGGTCGGCCTGGCCGTGGCTGCCGTGGTCGGCGAGGTGCGCACGCGTACGCCGGGCATCGCGCAGGTGGTGGGCGTGGTGGCGACCGAGTTCAGCCCCAACGACCGCGTCCTGCGCTTCCGGGCGACGTTCCTGAAGGAGGACGGCGGCGAGGTCGACGCGGAGGTCACGACGCAGTGAGCGGCGAGGCGGGGCGCGTGCTAGCTTGTCGGCATGGTGAAAGCGCATGAAGTGACGCCCGAGGAGTCCGCTCGAACGGGCTTCTACGTCCTTCGCGGGTTCCTCGACGCCGCGACCCAGGACGCCTTCCTCGCCGAGGCGCTGCACCTCGCCGAGGTCGCCCCGTTCCTGTACCCGACGATGCGCGACGGCCGGCCGCTGTCCGTGAAGGTCTCCTCGTTCGGCGAGCGCGGGTGGTGGGCGGACGGCGAGGGCTACCGGTACATCGAGCGGCACCCCAGCGGCGTCGCCTTCCCGCCGATCCCCGAGGTGATACGCGATAAGGCGGAGATGGCCCTCGTGACAGCAGCGAGCGCCTCGAGCCGCCTGCGTGTCGGGTGGCGCTTCTCGCCGTGGGGCATTCGCTCGATCGAAGAGCACGCGCAGGAGGTCGATACCTGTCTCGTCAACCTGTACGCCCACGACGCCGTCCTCGGGTGGCACGTGGACCAGACTGAGCGCGACCGGACCTCGCCAATCGTGACGTTCTCCATCGGCGCGGCGTGCACGTTCACGCTGCGCATGGAGGTCGGCGGGGAGATGCGGACATTCCGGCACCGCCTGAACAGCGGCGACGCGGTCGTCATGGCGGGCCCGTCGCGCCTCGCGGAGCACTCGGTGGCCGACGTGCGCGACGACCCGCAGGCGGGGCTGTTCGGCGGGTCGTACAACCCGGTGCAGAAGTTCTACCCCGACTGTCGCCTGTCCTTCACCGTGCGGAGGACCGGCCTTGCCCCCGCATGAGGCCATGTTGCCCGCGGACGCTCAGCCCGCCGCCCGCGACCCGGACGGCTTGCAGGCCGACGAGGCGACGGTGGTGTTCGCCGAGCGCCTGCGCTTCGCCGTCGTGCTCCGGCAGGTGGCCCACGGGGTCGACGAGTCGGACTTCAACGTGCTCGACCTGTCGGACCGCAACGAGGCGTTCGTCGGCTACCGTCCCGCGTGGGCCGGCACCTTGGCCGTCGTCAAGCACGCCCGCACGCTGAGGCTCACCGGGTGGACGGACGCGGTCGGGGTATGGCGGCGGGAGTAGGCGTGCTATCTTGCCAGCATGGCGATCGAGCGCGATGGTCTCAAACAACCGCTGAGCGATGACACCCTGTATTACGTGCAGGACAGCAGGCAGACGGTCGGGAATTGCATGCTGTGGTGGTGCGTAAAAGGTGCTGGGTATTGCTGCGAGATACGCATGGCCGGGCTCTACACCGCGGCCGAGGTCCGGAGGATGCGCGACGACGTGGACGTCCCGTGGCCTGCCGAGTTCATCGACGGCCAGGTCTGCATGCACATCCGGCGGGACACGATCCGCACGAAGACGCCTGACGCGTAACCTCGCCGCGCATGGCGGTCACGATCCTGGGCCTCACGGTCGGCGACAACGGCACGGGCTGGGTCATGCCCACGGCCAACCAGTGGCGCGCCGCCTTCGCCGCGTACATCGCCCAACTGAGGGGTAAGCCGAACCTGCAGACGAACCCCGGGTCGCTGTACGGGGACTTCATCGACCTCACCGTGACCGGGGTTGACATATCCGGACAGGGCGCGTCGGAGGCCGTCGACCGGACGGTCTTCACCGCCATGGAGGCGACCGCTCTCGACCAGTTCCTCGCCGACTACCTGCGCCGCATCGTCGCCACGCCCAGCACCGGTGTCGTCTACGCCTACGGTGCCGCCGGGATGAACGTCCCCGCGTTCACCCCCGTGCGCACCTCGCCGGTCGGCGTCGCCTGGATCACCACCGGCGCGATCAACGTGGTGAGCCCGTCGACCTCGTACGTCGTCGACATCACCGACTTCGCCATCGGCGCCTACGCCGGGCAACTCTTCCGCGTGACCGTCGACGGCGGCGACGCGGACTACGTGGCCAACAACCTCGACACCGGGCGGACGGTGCGCGACGGCCTTGTGGACGCCGTGGACGCCCTCCTGCAGAGCCAGACGGCCTACTTCGCGGGGCAGTCGCCCACGACCTCGCGCCACTCCCTGCTCGTCCGCGAGGACGGCGGGGGCGGGACGTACGTCCTCAGCGTCGCCGGCCCCGCCGGCCAGATCTTCGCCTACCCCGCCGCGAGTTCTCCAGTCACCACGTCGCCCGTCACGGGGCCGAACAGCGCACCCGCGGGCTCCCTGCGCTACGGGACCATCTTCGCCGGGCAGCAGGGCTACGCGAACCCGGTGGACGCGACGCCCGGTCTCACCGGCGAGACCGACTCCCAGTTCCGGGCCCGCCACCAGATCGCCCAGCGGGGCCTCGGGGGCGGCTCGCCGGACGCCATCCGGGCCGTCGAGACGCAGCCCGTTGCGGTCGGCGGGGGCGGGGCGACCTTCGTCAGCGTCGAGTACAACCCTGGCGACGACGTCGACCCAGCGGGCAACGTGGGCCACTCGGTGCGGGTGGTCATCGCCTCGACGGACAGCGGGCAGGACGCAGCCAACGCGCTGTGGATCGCCAAGGCGGCGGGCGACAACACGAACGGCACCGAGCTCTACCAGGTCGAGGACTTCGTGGGCGACCTGCAGCCCATGCTCATCGACCGGCTGACCGACCTGTGGATCGCGGCGGTCATCACGATCAGCATCGGGCCGGATTGGCCGAACGTCGGCGACCCTTTGAGCCAGGTGCGCCAAGACGTGACCGACTTCATCGAGGCGCTGCAGGCTTCCAAGGGGCTCGCGGTGCGGGTGGGCGACCTGCCCATCGCGCTCTTCCCCAACGGCCTGCCGCGGGGCGTGGACGCGTGGACGGTGACGCTGGGCTCGTCCACCATTCAGGGCGGCCCGTACACCTACCTGGACACCTTCCCCACGGTCGAGCCCGATGCCGAACTCGCCAGCGTGCCGGTGGGTCTGCGCCAGAAGCCGCGCGCGCAGTTCGTGGACGTCACGGCGAGCATCGTCTAGGCGGCCGGCATGCTACATTGCGGCATGGAATACGAACCACCACATGCACCATGGACCGTCGAGGACGAGCGCAAGGCGGTCCTCGACATGCTGCGGGCGATGCACCCCGACGCGAACCCCGACGCCATCGACGGGTACCACGCGCTCGACGTGCTGGAGGTCATCATCCGACGCGTCGAACGGAAGCAGCACCTCAAACCGGACGACGTGAAAGATGCCGACCACGAGTAAGACCCGCACCCCCGGCCGCCGATTCTTCCTCCCGCCCGGGTACTCCCTCGCCTGCAAGGCCAAGGGCAAGACGCACGAGTTCCGCTGGACGAAGATGGGTGTCGAGGCGGGGGCCGAGTCGCCCGCGCCGTTCAAGACCGGCGAGGAGGCCGCAGGCGCCGCGTGGGACGATGCGCGCCTGCCCAGACCGGCGAGGCTCAGCGAGGCGTGCTAGCTTGCCTGCATGCTTGACCTGTTCGATGGGACACTTGACGCGCCGCCGGATCTGCCCCGCCCCGTCGACCTCATGAATAGGATCGTCGCGCGCCGCCTAGGTAAGCCAGGATGGGTGTGGTGCCGGTCCGAGGTCGTAGGGGGCCGCCGAAGCCGTGGCGTGCTAGCTTGCGGGTATGAAAGTCGTCTACATCGCAGGTAAGTACCGCGGCCCGAACCCGTGGGCCGTCGAGCAGAACATCCAGGCGGCGCAGGCGGTCGCCGCGAAGGTCATCGCCGCGGGCCACATGCCGCTCACGCCGCACCTCAACACGGCACACATGGAGGGCCTCGCAGACGACGCGTTCTTCCTCGCCGGCACCATGGAACTTCTCCGGCGGTGCGACGCGGTCCTGTGCGTGAGCAACTGGCGGGACAGCGTCGGCGCGCGGGCGGAGGTCGAGGAGGCGCGCCGCTTGGGCTTGCCTGTGTTTGGGGTGGTTCGCCCGTCGCCCGACATGAGCGACGAGGACGCGACGCGCTGGGCCGTGGTGCACTTGTGCGAATGGGCAGACGCCGTCGATGTGCCGATGTTCGCCCACGGGCCGCTCGTTCCGTAGCCTGACCCCGTGGCCATCTTCCGGCGCTACGTCGACGACCTACTCCCGCTGGTCCCCACGGTCCTGCGCCGGCAGGCCACGAACATCATCAACCTCGCGCACCGCGTGGCCTTCGAGGCGCAGGACGCCATCGCACAGGCGCTCCAGGAATACGTCGACGCGTGGGACATCGACAACGCGCCGGGATGGCTGCTGGACCAGCACTGGCTCCCGTACCACAACCTGCAGCGCAACGGCCTCAGCGACGCCGACTGCAAGGTCTACATCCACGCGAAGCGCCTGCTGAATAAGTCATGGGGCAGCGGCGACCAGGCGCTCGAGATCTTCCATCGCCTCCTTCCCACGGCCAAGCTGATCTTCAGCTACTTCCCTCCGAAGGCGTGGACCGTCACGATCCTCGACGTGAGCATGGCCGACGCGGCGCTGGCGTTGGCGTTCATGGAGAAGAAGCCCTCGCCCATCGGCGGCGGGTTCTCGGTGGCCGGCGACAACGGGATGGCGATCGTGAGCGACGCGAAGGTGTTCTCGTACTCCTCGGTCTACGGGACCATCGGCGTGGACTACCAGGTCACGGGCTGGTTCTCGAGCTTCTACGGGCCGCCTGGGAGTGATGTAGCCGGCTGGGCGCACGTGGCGAAGATCTAGGGGGCGTGGTAGCTTGCGGGTATGCAGTTGAGACAGCACATTGCGACCCTGACGCGTCAGGCCGCCGCCGAGATGGGCGACGCGGTGATCGGCGTCGTCATCATTCATCGCGGATACGACATGCGTGTGCGCCCGATCAACGGACGGTGGTCCGCGAGGTCGGTCCTGGAGGACATCGGCAACGACCACGCCGACGTCGTCGAGGAATGGGGCGACACATGGTCCGAGGCGGCGGATAAGGTCGCCGAGGCGGCCGACAAGGCGCTGGGCCGATGAAGTTCCTCGACCTCGTGCAAGTTACTGGCGAGGGCCAGCCCGGCCTCGCCTACCAGTCCGAGGACAGGCAGTGGCGCGTGTCGGCGTCGGACATGGGCTCGCCGCCGTTCACGTGGCTGGTGTGGCAGCGGAGGCGGGGCGCGTGGATGATGCGCCTCCCGTGGCTCGCCCTCGCGTCGGTCGGGGAAGCCCAGGGCGTCGCCGCCTTCTTGGCCACCCTCCCCCTGGGCCTGTCGCCCCTCTTGCTGTACGACCGCTCGGAGTGGGCCGTGCGCCGCGGGGCGACCGCCGCCCTCGCCTACGCGTCCGTGCGCATCGGAGAGGCCATCATGCGGCGGGCCCGTGAGCGCGTCGTCGGGGACCTCGCGGGGCGGGTGCGGGAGAACCAGCATAACGCCTACGCCGTCGACCAGGATCACTATGGGCGGTACGTGACAGACCCCAACGACCCCGATCGAGAGGTTTGGGAAGAGAACCCCGCGGCGGGCAAGCAGACCGCTCGCTAGCTACCCTCGCTGCGCATGGCGACGAAGCCCGCAACTGCCCCGAGGCCCTGGGCGACGAACGCCAACTACACCACGGGGCCCTTCATCGGGCAGCCCGGGAAGGTTGACCCGGGCATCGGCGTCGCCGCAGAGGGGCACCGGCCCGGCGCCGCCGACCCCACGCCCGCCGAGTTCGAGAACTACCAGCAGAACCGCGTTACCGACTGGGTGACGAACTGGCTGCGCCTCGGGACGTTCAACCCCGACGCGACGGCCCACGTCGTCGAGACCGACTCGACGGGCCGCGCCGGGCTGCACGGCCTCGACGTCACCGACACGGTCGACGAGATCGCCGTCAACATCAGCGGCGTCAACACGATCGTACCTACGGTGCTGGCGACGTGCACCACCGGGGCGACCGTGTTCCAGGCCGACATCGGCACGTCGGACGGCACCGGGTTCTCCTGCGCGGTGTCAGGCGCGGGGGCGGGCTCCGCTTTCACGGCGACCCTCACCACGTCGTCCACGGGGGCCGCCGGCTTCCGCGTGTTCGGCCTCAACACCGGCGCGGTCGGGGTCGACGTCGACTACACCGGCCTCGGCCTCCCGTTCCGCATCACGAACAGTGGCAACAACGTCAGCGCCGCCTCGATCAATTCGCAGGGGTCGGCTACGGCCATCGGGCTCGACGTCCGCGTCGGCGGCGCGCTGCCGGCGATCCAGGCCACGGGCGGGCCGGCTGGCGGGAACGTCATCCGTGCCCTCCAAAGTGGCCCCACGGGCTTCGGCCTGTACGCCACGACATCGGGCGCGTCGACGAACGCGGCCAGGGCCGTGCGCGCCCAGGCCGGCGGCGCAGCCACGGGACTCGAGGCGAGCGCCGTGTCTTCCCTCGGGGCCGACAATGCCGCCGTGCGAGTAAGCATCACCGGCGGGCTCGCGTCGTCGGAGCTCCACTTTCTCGGACGCGCTGGCGATTCCACCACGCTCACCGGCGGTCGCCTCAACTACAACACGACCACCGGCACGATCACCGTGACGGACCCCAACGTGGTCGAGCAGAAGGACCTCTGGCAGTCGCGCGGCGGCCCCGCCATCGGCTGCGGGGCGACCAACAACGCGACGAACACGAACAACAGTTCCGCCGTCTACCAACCAGCGGCGATCCTGAACCTCGTTGGCCTCAACGCGCCGCGCCGGGCCACCGTGAAGGTCCTCCTTCGGTTCACCTGCACCGCGGGCCGGACGTCCTTCCTCAACCCGGCGAACATCGGCGTGATCGACTTCCGCATCGTCGACGTGACCGCCGGGAACCTCGTCATCCTTACGCGGTCCGGCGGCGGCATGCTGAACGGGTCCGGATACACGCTGTTCTACAATGCTTCGGGGTGGCAGCGTAACATCGTGCTCGAGTACGAGTACGTCGTGCCATTGGCCGGGGACCGCACCTTCAACGTCGAATTCAAATCAAGCACCACGGACGGCGTCATCATCCGCGATGCCGTGCTCACCCCCTTCGGCGCGTACACGTAGAGGCAACCGACCATGTCCATCTCACTGCTTACCACTGGCCAGGGCGCGAGCGTCGTCTTCAAGCCGACGTCCAACGCGGCGTGGGCCGCCCTCGCCTCGATCCCCGGTACTGGATTCGGCGGGGCGCTCACCGATGCGGTCGTCAACGGCACGCCGCTGATCATCTATGTGACCGACGCGGCGTCTGGGTCGTTCTCGTTCATCGGCGGGTCGGCCTTCGGGTACGACGACACGCTCCTCGTCTCCGCCTCGACGATCCTGTTCACGAAGACGACCTTTACCTCAGTCGAGGGTCTCAGCATCATTTTCTTGAAGAGCGCCGTCCCCGAGATCTACACCGTAGACCCGTCGAGCGGGACGATCCAGACGTACCTCCCGACGGCATCCCCGACGCTCAAGGCGTTCCTGATCTGACGGTCGCTACGGCACGAACGACCAGGGCCACACGCAGGTCCAGCCGGCCGTCGTCGACGGGTCGCACAGCATCGCGGGGTGGAGTTCGTGGCACCCGATGGCGACCAGGCACGGAGACGGTGGGCAGTCGTCCGGGGCACATCTGCCGCCGATCTGGCCAACAACACACGTGAGGCCCTCGGCGCAATCCGGGACGCTCGTGCAGGGGCCGCCGATCCCACCGGGTGCGTCGTCGACGAACTCCTCGCCACCACCCCACTCCTCGCACGGCGGGGCGACCGGCGGGTCGCCATCACCACCACCGTCCGGCCAGACGCACGCCTTGAAGTCCCCGTCGGGGTCCGTCGCGTCGCTGCATACAAGGGGCTCCGCGCAGTCGTCGTTCGTCACACAGGCGAGATCGCATCCCTGGCCGACGAAGCACTCGAACCGGCCCTCCGGCGGGACTTCGGAGAGCGCATCGATGCACGCGTCGTGTGCGCCTGAGAAGCAATCGGTGCACGTGGGCTGGCAGATACCCCCGTCCTCGGTGGCGAGGCACAGGGCGTCGCCGTCGCACAGGCCGGCCGGGTCCACGGCGAGGCGGCAGGGCCCGAGGGGTTCACCGGGGGCTGGCAGCGGGTCGCACGCGGCGGGGGGCGTACCAGTGGATGCGTCGCTGCCGGTCTTGTCCTCAGCGCCCGTGCTGTCCATGGTGTCCGTGGTGTCCGTCGTAGCCACACCGCTTGACGGATCCGTGCCTGACGACGTGCTCATGGATGGACTGGCGTTGGTCGTTCCAGACGACGCGCCCGTCGTACCTGTCGTCACGACGGGGTCCGTGTCGCCGGTCGAGGTCGATACTCCGGGCTCCGTCGTGGACTCGGACTCGGGCGGCGCCGGGCCCAGGGGCGGGCAGCCCGAGAGCATCACGAGCGCTAGGGGGAACGCGGCGCAGACTTTGGGGTACGTGCTCATGGAACTCCGTAGAAGTCGCCGACGCATCCGCAGGCGGTGTAGAGGTTGTCGCACGACCCGGCGAGCAGGTCGCAGTAGTTCTGCAGGTTGAAGCACACGATGCATCGGTCCTCGCCACCGGTGCACATGTCGACGATGAAGCCCAGGTAGGGCTCGGTGACGCCGGCCTCGATGGCGATGGCTTGCACGGCGCCGCAGAAGTCGGCGCCCTTCGCGGCGAGCGCGGCGCAGGAGCAGGTGCCGGCGTCGCAGGCGCCGTCTTCTCCGCACGCCTCGGGCTGTCCCTCGGGCCAGCACGTGAAGTCTCCGTCCATGGTGTCGCTGGTCTCGGTCGCCGAGGCGGTCGCGTCGGAGTCGTCGGAGTCGCTGGCCGTCGTCGCCGAGGTGCCGCCGTCCGGGCCGGTAGTGACCGAGGTGTCGTCGCCGGCCGTCGTCCCTCCCTCGGTGGGGTCCGGCACGGTGGGGCCCGTCGCGGGCGTGGGGTCGCCAGAGGCCGTGATGACGGTGGTGGTCGTGTCGTTGTCGTTGCACCCGAGGGTCGCCGCGACGGCGGTGAAGGCGACGAAGGTGACAGCGGCAACGACGGGCACGCGGAACGCCAAGCGTAAGGGAATGATGGAACGCAGTTCTCTCATGCCGCCGTTATGCACACCGCGTGCCCACCATGCAAGATGGGAACTACCCCTCACCTCGCTAGAACATCAGGTGCCGGAGGATCGCCGCGCCGAAGACGACCCACTGCATCGCCACGATCGTCCCCGCGCCGATGAACGGTGAGGGCGGCTGCCCTCGGGCCACGGTCCCCAGCCCGATGGCGAGGCGCTGGTCCTCGGAGGCGAACTGCGACGGTGCGTGCACGTGGTGCACGTCGTGCGTACCCACGACGTCCCTGCGTCGGGGGAGGGCCGAACTCGTGGCGGACGGCGTCGGGGGCACGGCGGCCATGGCGGGCAGCGCGTCGGTGAAGATCATCATGGGGACCCTCCTCCAGCCTGCCGTGCCTTGCGGTCGCTCGCCCCCGCAGGTTCGGCGGACGCTGGGGTCTCAAGGACACCGTCCTTGCGCACGACGGCTGCACCGGGCTCAGGAGGTCCAGGCGGGAGCGCGGGGAGCGTTTCGACCGGCGTCAGGCGCCCCGTCCTACGCTTGCGGACCGTGTCGGTCACCACGACGCCCTGGCGGCCCGTGGCGGGGCGCGCTGGGTTGGCCCGGCTGGTGATGGGGCGCGGGGGCGGGAGCGGCAGGTGGCCTTGCCCACCGTGGGCGTCGTCGGCGTCACCGTCCGCGGCCTCGTCGAGCGCGTCCCATGCCCGCCGGTTGTTCGCCACCACGAACCCGCCGAACCCGCCGAGCGCGAGGCTCGCCGCGACGAAGGTCTTCGCCAAGGCCCACACCTCAGCGGCGAACGCGGGGCCGAGCGGGGAGCCCAGTGAGGCGTGCACGGCGGCGACGGCGACAGTCCCGGCGGTGATGAGGAGCGGCGGAAGGAAGAGCAGGAGCGACGACGGTGGGCCCTTGCGACGCGTTGGCGTTCGCCGCCTCGCTGGCGTCCTCGTCGCGTCGGGTGGCACGCGGGGAGGCTAAGGGCGCCGACCCGCGACGATCTCGGGGAAGGTGATGGTGGTCCCGTCGGTGAGGACCACGACGTCGCCCGCCTCCAGCGGGAACGACGACCTCCAGCCCTTGGTCGTCCTCGCCACGAACCCCCACCGGTTGGCCTCCATGTTCGTCACGAGGATCGAGTCCGCGGGGTCGTTGCGGGCCTTGATCTCGGCGAGGGTCTCGACCTTCACGCCGAAGTAATGCACCAGGCTGGAGACGCTCACGTGACTGTCCAGGTCATTCTCCCCACGGGTACGGGTGGTGAACTTGAACGCGTACGGCGTCGCATTGTGCCGCTCAATGATGCCAGCGGCGAGGGCCAGCGCGGCCTGGATGTCCCACGCCTCGATCGGCTTGGTCGCTTGCTCGGCGACGAACGTGCCCGGCGAGTAGAAGGTAACGAAGTGTTGTGTGACGGTGGCCATGCTCGCAAGGTAGCACGGTGGTCCGCCCATAGCCTCCCCACATGACCGCCCCGCCCAGCGTCCACAATCCGCAGTTCACCCTCACCCGCTCGCGCCGGCCGGGGTTCGTCTTCGGGCTCGTCCTCGGCCTCGGCCTCGGCTTCGGGGCGGGCGTGCTGGCCGAGAAGAAGGGATGCCCGCCGGTGCCGGTGCCGGCGGCGACGGGGGACGCGCACCAGGCGGAGGGCGGGCAATGAAGGTCCTCCGCTTCGACCTGTCCCGAGAGTTCCACGAACTCGACCCGCGCGAGTGGAGCCGAACCAAGCGGCGCGACCCCGCCGAGATGGTCGGCGTCGTCATGCACCAGTGGGACACGTCGGTGGGCACGCAGGCGCACCTCCGGCGCAAGTACGGGGGTGAGGAGGCCGCGCTGGCGCACCGCGGCCTGGCTGTCCCGTACACGCTCGTCGCGGGCGTGACGCAGCGATCCGGCGAGCCCATCGCCGCGCTGTGCCACCCCATCGAGCGGTACACCTTCGCCTCGGACAACGCCTGCGGCCACTACGTCGCCATCGGCGTGATGGGGCGCTTCCCGTTCGATGAGGCGGGGCGGACCATCAAGCACACCCCGATGACCGACGTGCTCGCCGCCGCGGTCGACGAATGCCTCGCGTGGGTCGCCGAGTTGCTCGACCCGGTCCGCGGGGAGAAGGCGCCGCCGCTGTCCCTCATCACCCACCGGCAGGCGGTCAACGGCAAGCGCGACCACGTGTGCTGCCCCGGCGAGGCCGTCGTGGCGATGGCGTGCGCGTCGGAGTGGGTGCGCGTCGGCGCGTACCGGCCGATGCCCGACGCGGTCCTCGTCGAGGGCGTGGGCAAGCCGTGGCCGGCGTCGTGGCGGACGCACCTGCCCGAGCTCGGGCAGGCCTCGCTGCCCGTGTCCTAGAAAAGTTTTTGCTGCGCGGGGTCCACGATCTCCATCACACGCTCGCGGGCGATGTCCGCCCAGCGCCGGCCGTCGCGCTCGCGGGCTCCAAGGTCGCCGCCGACGAAGCGTCGCCCGTGCTTGGCGGCGGACACGGCCGTCGTGCCGGACCCAACGAACGGGTCGCAGGCGATGCCGCCGGATGGCGAGTAGCAGAGCACGAACGTGTCAGCGAGCCAGGCCGTGAATGGGGCGTGGTGCTCGCTATCAGTGGTGTTGAAGTTGCACACCCCATGCGCAATGGCCGTCGTCAATGCCTTTGTCTCTGCCACCACGCGCACGCCACGCGCACCTTCAGACTGCCGATTGGTCGCATCTCGATAGCGCTTCCTGCGATTGATAGCGCCAGGATTGAGCGTCGGGATCATGTACGCACCAACGTCAAAGTGACCCGGGGCGCCCGTCCGCTGGAATACGTGCACAGGTTCCCATCCGCTACGCCAGCGGTCGCCGAATACACCGGGTACCCCGTCGCGGACATACGCGCAATGCTCGACGTATCGCAGCCCGACGCGCTCGGCCCAGTCGATGGCCAACTTGAACGCGATCAGGCTGCGCTCGCTCCCGATTTCCTTGCTCCGCCAGAAGCGAACAGGGCCGTCGATGACGATACCGCAGAACCCACCCGGGCGCAGCGCGGTGAACACGAGGTCGCCGAGGCGTTGGTAGTCCTCCCACGCGAAGTCGTGCGACGCATCGCCGAGGTATTGCCCCGGGCGCGCGTCTGGGTACGGTGGTGACGTGAAGATGAGGTCCGCTCCGCCGAGTTCGGCCGCGCGGGCCAGCGAGGCCTCGAAGGAGCGATGCTCGATGTCTATCACTTGATGGCCTGCCCGATGATCTCCCGCGTCCTCGGCGAGCACCACGCCTCGCCGTCGACTCCTGTGGGTTCTGACGGCAGGCCGCACACCCAGCGCGCGTAGGACGGGTCCACGGTGAGGGGCTTACCCACGTGCTTGCGGGCCTTCCTGCCCCACACGAACGCGTAGAGTTGCCCTGGCTTCGTCGCGGCCATGGTAGGCGCCAGCCACCCGTCCCACCCGAGTTGCCCCGGCGGCGGGGCGTCCAGCGCGGCGAGGAGGCGGGCCAGGTCGTCCGCCGAGTCGCGCCCCGGGCAGGCGCACGAGTACAGCGGCGACCAGAGCTCCGCGGCGCGGGCGTTCCGCTCGCTACTCAGTCGCTCCGGAGGGGTGGGCAGGATGCCACGGAGCCAGCGGATCGCCTCGGCCCAGCCGCCAGCGTTCCCGCGCTCCTCGCACCGGATCTGGACATGCTGCCAGGCGCCGATGGACAGCGGACCGCCATGCAGGCGCGGCCCTGACAGCCGCCGAGGGAGGCGAACCAGCACCTGCTGCAGCGGCCGGGCCGGGGTGCCGGCGCGAGC
>Ga0209174_10000084_pt1 | contig 69491 bp, 54 predicted proteins | sample JI91814BDNA_FD_187505 | JGI IMG/M metagenome (GOLD analysis project Ga0209174, IMG submission 187505) | Wastewater effluent complex algal communities from Wisconsin, to seasonally profile nutrient transformation and Carbon sequestration -... | ecosystem: Engineered > WWTP > Effluent > Algae...
TGATTGATAATTCTTTTAAGTTTTCTAAATCAATTCTTGATAAAAATTCAAATAATATTCTTAATAAATTCAACTTACTTGGTAAACGTCAATTAGATGTTACTGGAAAATTGACTGAATCTCTTTCGTATTTTTTTAGGTGGAAATACTTTAGAATATTTGGTGACTTTAGAGACTTACAGTATTTATCCCCTTTAGAAGAAGAGGCATTTCAACAAGCGGAAGAATATTTCCAAAATCGCACAAAAATCGCTCGTGAAAATCTAGACTATGCGACTATTTATGGTTATGCTTATTATATGGTTTCGCGAGCAGTCCAAATGGAAAGCTTTCATATTAACGAAGATACTCTGACTAAAGCTAGAAAGGCATTAATTTTACAGCATTTAAAGCAGGCAGAGTATGATTTACAGTGGATAATATACGCTAACCCCAATTATACAGATGCCTATTTACTTTTAGGTTGGCTCTACCAATACATTGATGTTAGAAAGAAAAATATTACTTTTCCTGAAGGAGAGTTAGATTCAGAAGTTTACGAATCCTTGTATGCACGTTATTTTCCTTATAAATATTTAGAAGAAAATATTGAAATATACAGCCAGATCCTGCAATTTATAGGTCCCAATTATGAAAATAAAAAAGCGTTATCCGATATTCATCTCAATTTAGCTAATAACTATTTTCTACTATCTAATTATCCTAAAGCTTACAGTGAATACCAGGAAGTTGAAAAATTATCTAAATTTATTTTAGAGAAAAATCGTTTTGAAAATTATCGACAAAAGGCTTTGTATTATTTCAACCTTGCACGAATCAATATATACAATGGTAAAACAAACGAATCAATTCCATACTTAAAGAATGTTTTAGAATTATACTACAAGAACGAATACTTTCCATTACTCGCTCGCATTGGAACAAAAAATATTCCTGAACTAAATAATTATTTAGAAGATGTAAAAAAGAAAATTGCTTTACTAAATGCACTCCTCGGGCTAGTGCAAATGGACCTGGGAATGTATCGGGATGCAATTACTTCATTCTCGACTGCTGTATCTATGAATGGAAAGTCTGATTACATAAACGATATTAGCCTCTACAATTCGCTTGCCTTTTGTTACCAAGAATTGGGAGACTATAAAAAATCAGAAGCGAGTCTTAAATTAGCGGATAAAGAATACAAAAGAAAAAAGAGAAAACTTTCAGAGATATTTTCTTTTTCTTTTGGTGATAAGTTTTGGAGTATGGCTTTGCCTGACAGTGCGCGGGTGATTGGAGAAGGACGCTTCCCAGGAGAAATTCCATTAGACTTTGAAAACCTAATTACCCGTGGAGTTCGAATCGCGAATTACACAGAGAAAAATGAATTTGATGAAGTAGCAAATCAAATAGAAGATAGAAGTAGATTTATCAAAGATCAAAAATTAGATAAGACATTAATCGGAGATAAAATTTTAAACAATCGATTAAATGAGTTGGGATTCAATGCTTTTTCAAGAGGCAACTATTACGAAGCCACTAAGATATACACAGAAGAATATGAGGAGTTAAAGAAGAAAGGGAAACTAAAAGAAGCATTTCAATCCTATATCAAATCTGATATATCTTTATATTCGCATATAGAACAAAATGCTGAAAAGAAAGATGTATTGCTAAAAGAATTACAGACTAATATTAAATTTCTAAATAAATTTAAGAATGAAGAAATCTTATCGTGTTTAAAGAATTATAAATTTGAAGAAAAAACTCCAGACGAAAAGAAGGAAGAGATTTGTAGAGATAAATTTTATGCAGATTATTATAATTATGATCCCTACCTGGGGAATAATTACTTTTATGCGGGAGAAATTTATTTAACAGAAAAAGAATACGCAAAGGCATTTAATTATTTTGGTATAGCTCTTTCTTTATTTAAAAATCCGTCTGACATCAAAGATGAAGAAGTTGGATTAGAAAAAGATTTCTTCAGTAATAAAGAAAGAACCAGACTTAAAATTTTAACTGCGATCGTTTACTTACGATTAGGCGAGAGTGATAAGTTTGAGAAAACTCTTAGAGAAAGTTATTACCTTGCAAATGAATTCCAATTAGAAAGAGAATTAATTACATATTATATTCTAGAAGCTGAATACAATTACCGCATAGGTCGATTTAAAAAGTCACTTGAGTTTAGCGAGAAAGCAGAAAATTCATTAAAATCAAGCCCCGGTCTATGGTTTGAAATTGATGAAATAACAATTAATTACATTTATTCCCTGAGATCTGCGAATTTAGTAAAGTTAAAGAATTACAACGATTTGCCGGTCAACAGAGAGAAATTATACAGTGCAATATTTTTTAGACAATTGATGATCAATGAGCTTAGATTTCAAGATAAAGAAATATTTCAAACGGTAAATAATCTACAGCTTTATGTTTGGGAAGACAAAGAATTTATTTATAAAATTGAAGCAGCAAATTTAAGTCACCAAAATCCAAAAGAATTAGTCAATGCAAAAACAAAAAATTATGAAAACATAATTCAGGAATTAAACACGCTTACAAAACTACTCCCAAAAGGGATGGATGCACTCAGTTGGTATTCAGGAACTAAAAAATTTACACCCAAGCTTCGCAAAGATGAATTGTTAATTGATTACTATACAACAGGAAATGAAGGAACGCAAGTTATATTTAACGGAAGTAAGAATATATACATTGACTTTACATTAAAAGGAAAAAAAGATACAGATACTCTCTCCAAAGAGTTAGAGGGAATATTAGAGGCTAATCCTCATATAACCAAACTAGTAATCATACCTTCACCACTCATGTATGATATAAATTTTAGAAAATTACCTTATCGTGGAAAACCTTTAAATGAGTCATTTGAAATTCGTCATCTTTTTAGGATGAGTCAGTTGGAAAGGGAAGCGGACACAGAATTTTCTCGACTTAAAAGGATAACAAGCGTTAACCCAATCACGAAGCCAACCAAAGAAGAAAAATTAGATTTAAACCCAATTAATCTAGTGCTCCCTAAAGTTGAGCCCAAAAAAGATCCAAAAGAATTAAACTTAAGAATTATACTTTCAACTGAATTAAAAAGTTATTTAACGGATACTGATATATTAGAAGGACCAACTGATTTTACAAATAGAAAACACTATATCGGTGAGAAGAAACCTGGAACGATTAGTATGAAAGAAGTTGTTGAAGACCAATGGACAATTCCATTCGTAATTCTTACAAATTATTCTAAGAGTATGGACAATTATATCAAGTCTGGATTTCTCTACGACATATTGCAATTTGCCGGTGTTCAGTCTATCATACTACTTGAACCTACTCCTGAGAATGCGAAGATTAGAGATAATTTAATTTCTAATATTAAAAGTGCTAATAAAATAATCAAAGAAGAAAAGCTACATCTAATTGGTGAGTATATCAATGAATATCCGGATAACCAAAAAATCTTTGAAAGTGAATTTAAAAAATATACAGCGCTTGCTGTTAAAGAAGAGCGTAAGAGAAATTATCTACAATCAATGAAGTTTTTATTACAGGCTAATTCTGTTTTGCCTGATAATAATGTCGAATATTTAATACAGTCCGAATTAAATTTAGCAAAGTTAAAAACAAAGACTTTTCCAAGCGTAAGTAATTATTTAGTTCACTATGAAAATCTGCTTAATCGATTTGCCATTAATTCAAAAGAAGAAGAGGCAATTTTGTATGAGCTTCTACTCAGCTGTTATGAAGCACCAATCGATGTCAATTGTGAAAAGTATCAGTCAAGGTATAACTCTTTACCAAACGCGTCCGAGGATAAAAAATTTGTAACTTATTACTACAAGAATTTACGAGATGGAAATCTAAGTATTGTAGATCCTGAATATAAAAAGTTTATTTCAATTAATTCAGAGGAAGATCCTTTTTTAAAAAATATGCGTCTTGCTACTTTATTCGCTCGCGGATTTATTTGGGACAAAGCAAGATTACATGCAGAGACTGCAAAAAAAATCGCAGAATCAAAACAAGAAATTCGTTACGCAGAAAATGCGATATCCGATATAGAGTATGAAATCTTTTTTATTAAAGGAATTGATCCGGATACAATTCGAGAAGATAAAATTTATTTTTATGCTACGAATCGAATTTGGGACGCTTACCGCAAAAAGGCAAAAGAGCTTTCAGGTCAACAATCAGATTCCACACGCAAGACATATCAATCAAGACTTCTAGATGCATATGACTCCATTGAAAACAAGGCAGACTTTGAGCCAACTTCTCTCGGTCCGCTGTATTTAAAAGATGGAAGACCAGCTCTCTATTTACTAAAAGAATCAGACAGGGATTTTTTATTTCACTTACTTTTAAAATCAATTGTAACTCAAACAGGAGAAGAATTAAACAACCAGTTTGATTTATTAATTGAAACTGAGTTCCGGCTAAAGAATCGTAACCGCGCACTCTGGATGCAGATACAATGGGCAGGTGCTTTGTATCATCGCGGAGATTATGAAAGCGCAAAGAAATACTACAATGACTTTGACAAAAACTTTAAAGAATACTATCCAGAAAAAAGTTTAGTTAAAACATTTTACACAGTAAAATACAAACTCTCCCGCGTATTTCCTGAAATAGAATTTGCGGCTAACGAGCGTGAGTTTGTGAAAGAAGAATTTAAAGAATGGTTCGGCTACTATGAATTATGCGAAAAGCAAAATTCAACAGAATACCTACAAACACTCAATCAACTAATAGCTTCTAAGAAAAAAGAAAAATTAGATTTATTCAACTCAAGAGAATTAGATGATTTCGTAAGCTTCTTACAATTGGAGGCTTTAGAAAAAAAAGACTACGCTGTATTTGCCGATTTAGGATTCGCGCGCGATAAGTATAAATCAATTAATGATAAAGTATTCGCAAGACATATTCTTTTTTCTGATTTGCCTGAATTCAAATCTATCACAAGACAATTAGTTACAAAACTTCCAAAAGATCAAATCTTCTCTGCAGTCATAGATCTTGGTATTAAATCTTATGTTGTAAAATTAAAAGATGGTAAGATTACTAATGAACTTGGCTTCACTGATAATAGAGATATTAAGTATGCAATTCTAGATTATTATTATACGATTAAGGATGGCGGAGTGTCGATTGTTAAACAGGAATCAATTGAGGCTAGATACAAAGAAATTTTAAAATTTGCAAAAAATAAAATCGATTATATCTATCTTCCTTCTTATCACTTCAAAGCAGTCATTGAGCCACAAGAGCAGGATTATTTCTATTATGTGCTAAGTCCCGATCTTTTAATTGAAAGACCTGTCTATGATACTACGCAGGATTTTTTACCTGGATTTAAAGTAGAAGCAAAGAATACTTCTAGTTATTCCCCAAAATGGTGGAAGATGATTCAAGATTTGGAAAAATATGAACTCAGAAATGTATCGGGGGTAGGTAAAGGAAATAAGATAATTATTTCCCAAGAAGATTTGCGTTTAGAAAAAGGGCGTAAGCTAGAATATGCAAGTCTAGGGTTAAATGAAATTAAACGCCTAGAAAAACGAAAGGGTGTGTGGATAATGACGGGTAACCTTTTGTCTGAAGCTTCGATTCAAAACGATGACTTCGCACATAGCCTTCGTTATACGGATCAATTGCACCAGGGACCCGGTGTAGTATTTGCTGGACTTCATAACACAACGGCAACCGCATACTTCATGAAAAACTTTTTTAAAAATTTGAATTACCGTTATCCCTATGTGGAACGTTATTACGATGCATTCACCGAAACACAGGAAGAATTTCCTTATGATAAATACTGGAACGGTTTTAGACCTTACACGAATGTGTTTATGAAATAAACAACTTCTTATTTCTATGCACATTCTCTCTTGCGAGTTCTATGTTTCCAATTCCAATATGCAGTTTATCGGGATCAACAGCTGGGGTAATGGTAGTAATGCGGTGGATTTTTGTTTTGTATTTTTCAGCGAGTAGGTCTTTTAGATGACCGGTTTCATTTTCGATAACGGACAAACCCTGGCTAACTGCTCGACCTAGAATATATTTAGAGTCCTCTTTTTCTTTGTGAACACTATGGCAGATAATTGTTTTAATAGATTTATCCAAGATTAATTCTTTCGTGGGCTCGTGGTCTACAAGTCCGCCATCGGTATAATCCATCCCGTTTATTTTCTGAACTTCGAATAACAAGGGGAATGCGCTAGAGGCAACGATCGCATCGATTACATCTCCCTTTGTAATAAATTCACGACGGCGCTTAGTTAGATTCACAGCAGACGCGCCGAACTTAATTGGAAAGTCTTCTATTTTTTTATTTCCTAAAAAAGGATGAAGAAATTTTCTGAGTTTAATGCCTGTTAACTGCCCGCTGTAATTTTTAAAGCCACCCCGAAATGGTTTAATAGCATGATGAAAAAAGTTTCCTTCCCAGAAATCTTTCTTTTTAAATTCACGAATGATATCGAGCATTTCATCAATGTTCACACCACTCGCGTATAACGCACCAACAATAGCTCCAGCAGAACATCCTGAAACAAAAGCGGGTTTAAAGTTTAATTCAGAAATTCCTTTGATAAATCCAGCATGAGCATAGAATCCAAAAAAAGCAGAGTTGAGGCAAATGGCTGTTGTAGGTTTTTTGGTGGGCATTTTAGGGGTTCTGACCTCCTAATACGGTCATTTCGAATTAGCAGCGTCCAAATATGCGCCGTGAGAAATCTATCTGACAATACAGGATAGTATTAAGCAAGATAGACCTCTCACGATGAAGCAGTTCGAGGTGACTGTGTTAGTTAGGTAAAGATTAATACTTAGTCTTAGTCAGCGGCAACTTCACATTCAAGATTACTTGGACGCGAGTTACTTCTCCTTCTTTGATTGTGAGAATAGAATTATTTAACTCTAAGTTTTCAGCAAAAGATGCTTTGATTTCATAATCGCCGGGGATAAGATTGGTAAACCAGAAATTACCTTCACTGTCAGTTAAAACTTTTTGCACACCATTTACGCTCTTAACTGTTGGCATATAAATAGATTGCTTCATGACCGGGTTATCAAGTGTCTTGTAAAAAACATTTCCTTGAATCACACCGAATCCACTCATTGCATTTACAAGTTCTAAAACATTTTCTTTGTTTTGTAAAACCGCAAAGGTGCTAATGGATTCAGGATACTCGTCAGCTTTAACAGTGATTTTGTGAACTCCAGTTGGAACACCTTTTACAAGGATGTGATAAATTTCTCCCTGGATGAGTCGACCAGCACGGGAAACTGAACCCCAATAGTCCGACTTAACTGGAATGAGTTTAAAGTTTACTTCTTTATCATCGATTAAAACTTTTACTCTTCTGTCACCATGGCGAATTTTTTTCTGTTTAATAATTTCATCAGGGGGTAATGTCGTTAATCCGTAAGCTCTGTCTCTTATGATTGTAGTTTTAATCAGCAAATCACCGTTAGTCGTTACATTTATAACAGGAGGCTCTGCGGGAGTCACCGGTGGTTGAACTGGATCCGGTTTAACTGGATCAGAAGCAGGCTCTGGTTTTGGTTCAGGTTTTGGCTCTGGCTTAGGATCTACCGGTGCTGGAGGAACGACAGGAGCATTATTTCCCGCTAGAAAAATTCCAGATGCGTCACCCGACACCTGCGGAACTTGTTTGTGGTCATTGTCTTCTGCCATTTTAATAACAGCATCACGGGATTTAAAAAATGCTTCTAGGGCGGTAACTACCTTATCACCGTTCAAATCTCCATTTTCCAAAGCACGACCGAATTGGTAGGTAAAGATTCCATGGTTGATATCTCCGCCGACTTCGATTGCAGTTTGGTTATCGTCAGCAGAAGCAATGATGGCTTTATTTTGAAAATAAAAATCTTCTGGATCTTGTCTGACAGTTCCCTGTTTTCCATCAGGAATTGGGACTTCCTTGTCGCCACGAGTAGACTTACCTTTTTTAGCAATTCCACCTGAAAAACAGCAATCAAAGACAAAAAGAGTCTTTTGTGTTTTAATAGTTTTTAGATATTCGTTTAGCTCATCGTCTGATAAATGCGGTCTATCGTAGCAAACGATATAATTGCGCATACCGTTCTTAGCCGCAGCATCGCGTTGAAAAAAACCATGACCGGCAAAAAATAAAAACACAACATCATCCGATTTAGCTTTCGAACCGATTGCTTTGATTTCTTTTTCAATATTATTCTTTGTGATTTGTGGTCCGAGAAGGACTTTCACTTCATCAAAGTTTCCGACCTTTTTGATTTGGTCGTTCATATAAGTAGCATCAGCTTCGCATAGGTTTAATTCACTGATGCCGGCTTTATTTCCTTTGTAATTACTTCCCAGAATCAGCCCATACTTTTTAGCGAGCAGATTGGAAGAAGAGAAAATGAGTAAGGACAAAAACAAAACGATTTTAGTCTTCATTGGATCTCCTTTATGTGGTAAAACACGCATTATGCGCTTACTTTGAACTTACTATTTTCGCATTAAAATATTTTTACCACCGATGGACACCGAGGGCACCGATGATGCTTTGGTTTACGATATTTCCATTCGTTTCATAGCCTGCGTCTTTTAATCGCATGTTTCCGAACTACATACCCTAACCATCGTATTTTTTATCGTTCCCTTATCTGTGTTCATTGGTGGTAATCTTCTTTATTTAGCCAGCCATTTCATCATGCTGCGGAGTTTTTTACCTACAGCTTCGATTGGGTGAGCAGCCCCCGCATCGCGTAGTTTTTGGAAGTTAGGATAACCGGCTTTAGTCTCAGCAACCCATTCTTTCGCAAATTTCGCACCTTTGTCTTTTTGAATTTCATTTAGAACTTCTTTCATTCTAGCTTTTGTGCCTGCATCAATGATACGAGGACCGCGAGTTAAATCGCCGTATTCCGCTGTATCAGAAATGGAGAATCTCATACGAGCTAGTCCACCTTCGTAGATTAAGTCGGTGATGAGTTTCACTTCATGTAGACATTCAAAGTAAGCGATTTCAGGATCGTATCCTGCTTCGGTTAACGTTTCGAAACCAGCTTGGATTAACGCTGCTAAGCCGCCGCAAAGAACAACTTGCTCTCCGAAAAGATCAGTTTCTGTTTCTTCACGAAAACTAGTTTCTAGAATACCAGCACGACCACCACCAACGCCTGCAGCATGTGCCAAAGCACGTTTACGCGCTGTTCCAGTTGCATCCTGGTGAACCGCTATCAAGCAAGGAACTCCACCACCTTCTGTATAAACTCTTCTTACTAAATGTCCGGGACCTTTTGGAGCAACCATATAAACATCTACATCTTTTGGAGGATTGATTAAATCATAGTGAATGTTAAAACCATGAGAAAACACGATTGCATTGCCAGGCTCGAGGTTTGGTTTGATGTCTTTTTCATACATATCAGCTTGCACAGTATCAGGAGCAAGAATTTGGATGATGTCAGCCTTTTTCGCAGCTTCTGCAATATTGTAAACTTCAAAGCCAGCTTCTTTTGCATCTTTGATAGACTTGGAGCCTTCTTTTAGTCCGATGATGACTTTAAGTCCTGAGTCTTTCATGTTTTGTGCCTGGGCATGTCCCTGACTTCCGTAACCGATTACCGCAATAGTTTTTCCTTGTAAGACGCCTAGATCGCAATCTGCGTCATAAAATAATTGTGCCATTTTTTCCTTCGTGAATATTGAATTTTACAGTCATTATCTTAGGTAAACCTAGAATCTCAACCTTAAAATCGAATCCCTTTTATGTCGCTTGTTTGGGCGTTGCGCAAATCTCCCCTAACCCCTCTTTGCAAAAGAGGGGGATTTTCGCCGCGCTCTCACTATGGTCATGTTTTTTCCAAGGGATGAAAAAACATGACCCCGTTCGATCGCTAACGCTAGGTTTTAAGATTGACCTTTTCCTTATCCGTATTACAATCGTCATACAGGAGGCTCATCATGCTAAGTTTAAGAATACCAGACTTTTTAGAATCAGAGCTTATGGATATTTGCAAAGAAGAAAAAAAGACAAAGACTGCAATCATCAAGGAGTCTCTTTTACTTTACATCGAATCCAAAAAGCAGAAGACTTCGGCTTACGAACTCGGCAAAAAGTATTTTGGAAAGTATGAGGCTACTCCCTCTGATAAGTCAGTTAACCACAAAGAATTGATCCGAAAAAAAATAAGACAAAAGCATAATGCTTAAAACAATCTTAGATACGGGACCAATTGTCGCTTTCTTCGATGAAGGCGACAAATACTCCGTAGCCGTTCGAAATTTTTTAAAAAATTTCCGAGGAAAACTTTTTACCACACTCGCTGTCGTCACAGAAGCTTCCTATTTACTTGACGAAAACAAAAACAGGCAGATAGATTTTATAGAATGGATTAAAGACGGCGCTGTATCAGTCGTCGATATCTCAGGCGATGATTTCGTATTGATTCATAAGTATATGAAAAAATATTCCGATACCCCAATGGATTTTGCAGATGCCAGTCTTGTTATTTTGGCAAACAAGTTAAATACAAAAAGTATTCTATCCCTCGACAGTGATTTTTCCGTTTACCGAACCATTGATGGTAAAAAATTTGACCACCTATTAAAGAATATTGTGAAATCAAAATAAAAAGAATAATTATGCCATTTATCAATCGCTATGCAATGTTAGTATTTCCAAAGAAACCAGTCTTTGATTGGCAAAATGAATTATATCCCAAACACCCAATCTCGATTCCCGAAGATTTTTTTCGAAATGATAAAGGCAAAGTTTATTTAATTCCAAAAATGGGAAGTGAATTGAAATTTGAAAAGTGGATCGAAAAAAATTACGAAGGTCTTTTTAATGAACTTTTATTTGGGTGGGTTACAAAGGAATCCTTTTGGCCAAAGAATAGAAATTATAAAATGTTTCGAGAATGGTTTCATGTAACGTATCATTCTATGGTGATTGACGTTGTCGATTCTCCCCTAGAACGAGAAGACGAAGATGAAGAGAATATATAAATGAAAAAAATCATTTTATTATTGAGTATAATCTCTATTTTCCCCTTGTTCGCACAGGAGAAAGAAGTAATTTCTCCTGAACCTAAAAAATGGGGAGCCACAGTTGGGATTTACAATGGTCGCGATCGTATGCCAATGCTAAATGCATTTTATTCATTTAATGAATGGTTGAATTTTTCTTTGAGCTTGCGGAAAAGAGATATTAGACGCAATCATGAGCTTATTGATTACGAAGCCTATCAATTTTCTAGGTATAGATATGACACATGGAGAGATTCTTTCTCTTCTAGAAATGTGATTGCACCTGGTGTTGAACTGCATAGAAAGGATAGTTCATTTTATTTAGCCATTCGGCTTGGATTAGAGGATTACAGGTATAATTCGCACACTGAAAGAATGTTCTTTGCAGAGGGAAGAGGATATACAAGTTATAGAACTTACCAGGTCAAAAGTTATAGACAAAATCAGTTTGCAGAAGTTGGAGGAGGGATTCGCTATTTATTTTGGAATACAATCTTATTGGGTGCGGAAGTAGGATTTCAAAAAATATTTCATACAAAATATGGTAGAACTCAATTTGATGATTTTAGTTTTTACCAAGGCTATGGAGCTTACTACAATCAAATTTTTTATTCCACTGACCCAGAGATGAAAACAACGTCGATATATGTTAGTCTTAGTTTAGGAATTGCTTTTTAGGAATTGATAAATAATATTGCCACAGAGACACAAAGGCACAGAGAAATGCGGCTAATGTATATTTTCCGTATAACGAGGAGTTACCGATGGAACTAAAGATAGAAAATCTTTCTAAGACTTACAAAGATGGAACAAAGGCATTGCAGGATATAGAGCTGACACTCTCGCCTGGAGTTTTTGGGTTACTCGGTCCGAATGGGGCGGGGAAATCTTCTCTTATGCGCACCATTGCCACTTTGCAAACTCCTGACACTGGAAAAATTTCTTTAGACGGAACAGACATTGCGCATAATAGAAAGTATGTTCTCGAAAGACTTGGTTATTTACCGCAAGAGTTTGGGCTTTATCCAAATTTGACTTGTGAATTCACTCTCGATCATTTTGCGATTTTAAAAGGGATTACAAATTCTAAAGAGAGAAAATTACTCATCGACTCTATCTTACAAAAAGTAGATTTGACTGATGTTCGTAAGAAAAAAGTAGGAGGTTTTTCTGGAGGAATGAAACAACGTCTCGGAATTGGAATTGTATTATTAAATAACCCATCTCTCATCATCGTAGACGAGCCAACTTCGGGACTAGATCCAATTCAAAGAAATAAATTTAACAATATTCTCTGTGAAATTGAAAAGGAGATAATCATCATTTACTCCACTCATATTGTAGATGATGTGGAAGAAGTCTGCTCTCAAATGGCAATAATGGCAAATGGAAAAATTGCAGAAAGAGGAAACCCGGGAGAATTAAAAAAACGTCTCGAGGGGAAAATATGGATTAAGCACATCCAAAAGTCAGAGCTTCCTTCCTTTGAAAAAAAATACAATGTCTTAATTTCTAAACTCAGTGCAGGAAAGCAAACAGTTCGCGTTTATAGCGAAGAATCTCTTGCACAGGATGGATTCGAAAAAGATTATCCTACACTTGAAGATTTTTATTTTTATACTCAGAGGAAAAATTAATGCTCTGGAATCTATTTAAATTCGAACTAAGTCATCAATTTCGAAAACCAACGCCTCATATCCTGATGGGATTTTGTTTTTTTATTACTTCCCTTATCATATATTTTTCATTGGAGTATTCACCTTCCAGGCTCTATTTTCATAATTCATCGGGCAATCACTCTGAGATTTATTATGCATTGTTTCTTTTTATTTTAGTGTTAACAAGTTCGATTGCAGGCTATTCCATTCTTCGGGATTCCGAATATAACACGGAAGAATTTTTTTATACCACTCCAATAGAGAAATGGGAATTTTTATTGGGAAGATTTTTTGGAAGCTATTTAGTATTAGTCTACATCTGTATTGGAATATTTCTTGGCACATTTACAATTTACCTTTATCCAGAAAAGTATGCGAGTAAAATAGGTCCTTTAGTTTTTCAAAATCATTTTCTACCATTTGCCACGATTTATCTCTTAAATTCTTTTCTTTACGGCTTACTCACATTTGCCATCGCAATTCTGATTCCAAACCAAATCCTGCTTTCTATTTTCGGAGTCATTGTTCTAATTGTTTCTGGGTTTTCCAGTAAGCTCGTTTCTGATATTGAATACTCGCCTTATTTTTCTCTCTTAGATCCCGCCGGTAGGGCAGCTGCTGACTTAGATATGAAATATTGGACACCCGCTGATTATAGAGATAATTATTTAAAACTGGAAAACTTTTACCTACAAAATCGCATCCTCTGGACTATAATTTCTTGCGGATTATTTTCATTAGCCTATATTCGTTTTTCATTTACTAAAAAATCCAGGGTTGATTTCTTTTTATTTTTTAAAAGGAAATTTAGAATAGTAACAAAGACTAGTCAAGTGCCAGTGGTTTCTTTTGAGGGAGCATCCATTAAAGAATCAAGACTTTTCCAATTTTATACTTTATTAAAAAGTTATTATTTTCAAATTCTAAAAGATTTTCCTTTTATTATTTTAACCCTGATTGGTTTTATTGTATTAGCTTTTTCTCTCTATCAAGTTGATAAGCAAATGGCTTTTCATATCCATCCACTTAGCTATATTGTAGCTAATGAAGTATTAGGTGCAGTATCTATGTCAGCCTATTTCATTTCTTTGTTTTATGCAGCGGAGTTAATTTATTGGGAGAAGAAGCATCATGTGCATGAGATCAATGACTCAATCAATACGCCAACATTTTTAATATACTCTGCAAAATGTTTCTCTCTACTCCTAATTATCTTCACTCTGACAGTGATTGGACTTATCATAGGAATTATGACCCAGCTAATGAAGGGGAATAATGAAATTAATCTCTCCGTTTACTTTCATACACTTTTTACTTTTGAGATCGGTTATTATTTTTACATGGTTCTAATTATATTTTTTATTCAATCTACTTTGAATCATCGTCTTATTGGCTATGGTGTGATCGTTTTACTTTATATTCTTTTTATAGTAATGGTCTCAAAATTTAATTGGCTTGACCATCTCTATATGCCATTTACCTCTCCATCGGTGCAGTATTCGGAGATGAACGGCTACGGTCATTTTGTCCCACGTTATTTTATAGTTGTATCTTATTGGATATGTATTTCCCTTTTTCTTTCTGTGATAGGTTATTTGTTTTATAGTCGGGGAACGGATAATAGCTTTAAAGCTAGAAAGTTAGAAGCATTGAACAGGTGGAATTTCAAAACAAAACTTTCTGCGATTCTAACTCTAAGCCTCAGCATTATACTTGGAATAGTAATTTATTATAACACTCGAATCTTAAACAAAATGAAAGATCCCCTCGAGGACGAAAAGTTATCTGCTTCCTTTGAAAAAAAATATAATAAGTATAAAGACTCAATTCAACCGAGGGTAATATCATTATACTCCAAAATAGATTTATTTCCTGAAAAGAGGGAGCTATATGTTGACTCTGAAATGATTCTGCAAAACAAATCGAATCAAACAATTTCTGAAATATTTGTAAATTATCATGATGAAATTGACTTTAAAGATTTTAAATTCTCTAAAGAAGGAAACTGGACATTAGAAGATAAAGAAATGTTTTTTAGTATTTATAAATTAGCAGAGCCACTGAAACCGGGTGAAGAGTGTCGGTTAACGTTTAATAGTTCCTATACTAAAAAGGGATTTCCAATGATGAGTTTTTTTAATCGAGTCGCAGAGAATGGAACCTTTGTCTCGCTTGATACTCTTCTAGTTAGTATTGGTTATGACCCCTCTATGGAAATTAAAGATCCATTCAAACGAAAAAAGTATGAATTGCCCGAACGACTGCAAGACCCTGCAATCGATGATAAAGAAGCGCAAAAATTTTCCCTGTTTCGTAGAGATTCCGATCTGGTTGATATGAAATTTCAACTGAGCACATCGGATGATCAAACAATCATAGCACCTGGAAAACTTATTAAAAACTGGAAAGCGGATAATCGAAATTATTTCCTATACCAGTCGGAAGTTAAGACTGATCTATTTGCCAATATTGTTTCTGCACGCTACGAAGTATTGCGGGAGAAATGGAATGGCATTGATCTAGAGATATATTACCATAAATCGCATACATATAATATTGATAGAATGATGGAGTCGATGAAAGATTCCCTTTCTATTTTTACAAAGGAAATCGGACCTTATCCCCATTCTTTTTTAAGAATCCTAGAATTCCCACGTTATGGATCTTTTGCACAATCATTTCCTGGAACAATTCCGTATTCTGAAAGTATGGGCTTTATTCAAAAGATGAAAGAAGGTGATTTAGATTTTATATATTTTGTGACTGCGCATGAGATTGCTCACCAGTGGTGGGGACATCAGATATTACCCGCAACTGTAGAAGGCTCTAACGCATTGTCTGAATCTTTAGCGGAGTATTATGCTTTGCTTGTAGTAGAAAAAAAATATGGCAAAGAAAACATTGGTCGATTTACAAAATACGATATGGACGATTATTTAAAGTCAAGATCATCAATCAGCGAGCCAGAGAAGCCATGGTTTAGGACTAATAACCGATATGCGGGAACTCTATATCAAAAAGGAGGAATTATATTATACGGCTTACGCTGGTTAGTCGGAGAAGAAATAGTTTCCCTCGGTATTCGAAATTACTTTGAAAAATATAAGAATAAAACAAATCCGTATACAACAACCTTGCCTCTTCTTGCAGAATTAGAAAAAGTAATTCCAACGGAATATGTGTATTATTTCGAAGATTCTTTTAGAACTGTAACGGTCTTTGATAATAAAGTAAATAAGGCAATACTTACAACAGAGACCGATGGGACTTACCTTGTTACGGCAGAAATTGAACTAAAGAAATTCCGCTATGATCTCAAAGGAGAGCAAACAGAAATTCCAGTGGTAAATGAAACTATAGAAATTGGTTTACTGCCCGAAACTGATTCGAAGACAAATTTAGAGATTCCAATTATTTACGAACGAAAAATACTTTCAGGTAAGACGATTGAAGTAAAACTAAAATCCAAACAAAAGCCTGTTTATTTTTCATTGGATCCGTTTCATATTTTGATTGATAGAGACTTACAAAACAATAAAATAAAGTTGTAAATAGAAACTTTTTTATTTATCGCGACCGATTGTATAAATCCATAAATTGTTCATTGGGGATAATGCCTTCTTTGTCGCGAGAAAGCTCGGGTTTGATTCGAAGTAAAAAATACATATCAATCATACCTTTATTCTTTGCTTCAATTTTACCTCGATATTCACAGTCAAAAAAATCCTTTACCCGGCTATACGTTGAGTCAGAAATATTGATCTTACCGATAGAACCGTTAGACTCCATACGAGAAGCTGTATTAACGGCATCTCCCCAAACATCGTAGGCAAATTTTGTTTTGCCGATGACCCCTGCAACAACAGTTCCTGTATGAATTCCTAAACGCATGTCCCAGAATTGTTCTCCAGAAATTTGTTCGATGATGGATTTAGTTTCATTCATGAAATTTTGCATTTCGATTGCAGCAAGACAGGCATCAATTGGATGAGTGATGTTAATCTCCGGTAAACCGCCTGCACACATATAGGCATCTCCAATAGTTTTTAATTTTTCTATATTTCTTCTCTCGCAGATTTGATCGAACTGTAAGAAAATCATATCTAATTTTTCGAGTAAATCTTCAGGAAGCATATTGCTCGCTATCTTAGTGAAGCCCTTAAAGTCAGTAAAAATTACAGTAACAGATTCATATAAAACGGGTTTTACAAATCCTTTTTCTTTAAGTTCATTTGCAATCTTTTCGGGGAGGATATTAAGAAGTAACCGGTCAGATTTTTCTTTCTCAGAGCGAATAATTTCTTGCGCCTTAATACTTTCTGTTACATCGAAGTATAATGAAATTAGCCCGATGATGTTTCCGCTGATATTATAGAGTGGAGAGTAGTTTACTTCGAATGTAAATTGTTCAATTTTATTTTTAAGGATTACGATATCTCCCTTGAGTGCTGATTCAATGGCGCTTATCACTTCTGGATTGTCTTCGAACATTTCATACATGGAAACACCAACTGCCTGGCCACTACCCAGACCAATTAAGCTTAAACCCTGACCTTCAGATAAAGTAATGATTCCATTTTTATCCGCTGAAAATAAAATGAGTGGAGCGTTAGACAACACGGTTGTTAAAGTTGCCTGTGATTTTACTAAATCAGCGGTTCTTTCTTTTACTTTGTCTTCCAATTCGTCATAAGATTTTTTTAAATTAAAACTCATTTCATTAAATCGTTTCGATAAAAGTCCAACCTCATCATTGGAACGAATCGAAATTTCATGATCTAAATTTCCCGCTGCAATAATTTGAACTCCTTTCGCTAGAGATAAAATCGGATTCGTAATGTAAGATGTGAGAAAATACGTTAGTATAAGTGCAAGAAAAAGTCCCACAACACCAACGATAATTACTAAAGATTGCATTTGATAAATGGGAGAATAAATTAAGTCCCTGTCATATTCGAAAATTGCAACTCCGACTTTAATTGTATATCCATTGTAATCGATAAAAATTGGATAAGTAATTTTTAAAATATTTCGGTTTGTTTGAATGGAAAATTCTTCGACCAGGTCTATTTGATTTACAGATTGAATGTATGAGATTAAAGTTTCAGAGGCATATTCATTTATCATGGTTCGATTAAAGTCTACTACGTATTTGCCGTAGACATTAATTATATAAACATCCATCAACCCTTCAATATCGGATTTTAATATTTCTGTTACAGCAGAGTTTGTAGCGTTGTATGTCGTGTCTTCCAATAAATCTTCCCTTGCAATATTGGAAATGTTTGCAGCAAAATTTCTACATACTTCAATAGTCTTCTTTTGCAGGATAATTTTATTATTGTATAAAAATATATACGATACAGTAAGGAGGCAAGTTATTGTTAGCCCGGATGTGAGAATCGCGAACTTAAATTTTAAACTTATAAACTGAATTTTATAATTCCACTGTATGTTTTGAGATAGGATATGAGTTGTGATGATGGAGATCACGGAGAAGCAAAAAAGAAAGAAAATAAAATCTCCAAATATGGATTCGTAAAATGCTTTTTTTAAAGATTCCTGTATTTCTTCTATTGGCTGATCAGCGGCAATAATATATTCTCTTTTAATAATACTTTTTACAGGGATTAAAATGGTTCTAAAGCTTCCCCATGCAGAATTATATTCATTGAAATAATTAATTTTATTTGTTCGAATTGAATCTTTGATATTTTTTAAATAGGTTGTTACCTCATCCATAAATTTTGTATCCAGACCTTTTCCTATATCATCATCTAATACATTACTTGCGGTATAATAAACTTTGCCGTTCTTTTCTATCATTGTGTATATGTAGGCAAAATGAATTTCCTTTGCAAAATGATTCATTTTGTTTCTATATATTTCATACTCTGACGATGTAATTGAATCGAGTCTTTCATGATAATCTTTTGGTAGAATGTGTTTTACTGATAATGCAGTCGTTAAAAGAATAGAATCTGTGTATTTGTATATTTGCGATTTTTTCCTGTCATAGTGAAAAAATCCAAATAATATTGTAAGTATAATTGTTGCAATTAATGAAGTATAAATTGCTCTACGTTTTTTATTTCTAATTAAGTAATTGTAAATAATTCCTTCATTGGTTAAGTCTAACGCGATGTAGCCGGAAGGAATGAATAATGCTATTCCGATTATAATTGCTACAAAGAAAAAGTATTGGTTTGAATATTTTAATTTTTCTAAGTTGATGTCAGCACCGAGAAGGTATTCTTTTCCATTTTTTGTTTTCATTGGAATAACAACGGTTTTGAAAACTCCCCATCTGTCTATAGACTCAAGAAGCTTTCCTTTACTGCTATTCATATCAAGTTTTGGAAGCATGCTATTTCTTGCTTCAATATATTCTTCAAAAAAAGATGGAACTATTTTGTTGATTACATCTTTTGCTTTACTATTACCAGAGGTAAAATAAAATTTGCCGTCAACTTTAATCATTGTATAAGCATAATCTATTTGTAAATCATGGCAAAATTTATTCAGAATTTCTTTTATCTCTAAAAATTCTTCCTTTGAAATAGAAGTTTCATTCTCAATTCTTTCGTGGTAATCATCGGGAAGTATATATTTAATGGAGAGTGCTGCTATTTGAAGTTTATTAAAAATAAATTCTTCAAAACGATTTGAGTTTATAGTGTAAATATAATAAGAAAGACTAAAACAGGCTATTGAAATTGGAATTATAGTTAATAAATTAAATACTAATTTTAAAAAAGATTTCTTTGTTAAAAAATTCATTATCTACCAAACCACAACTTCAATTTATGCATAGTGGGTAATAATAATTAGCCTTTGTAGCCAACTCCTAGAATAGTAATATCATCTTGCATATTTGTATTCTTTAAAAAGGCTCTTAATTCATTCAGACTTGTATCTATTGAAGTTTCTACAGAATTTTCCATATTTTCCGTTAAGATTTTTATGAGTCTTTCCTCTCCGAATTCTTCATCATCTACAAACTCTTCAAAAATACCATCAGTAAAAATATAAATTCTTTCTTTTTTGAGGAAAGGATATTCTACTTGCGCATATTTACAATTAGGCTTTGCTCCAATAAGTGGTCCTGTTTTAGAAAGGTATAAATTTTCTTTTTTATTATTAATAAGTATTCCAGGAGGGTGACCGGCAGATGCATATCGCACTACTAAATTTTTTGTATCAATATCCATTATTATACAGGTCAGAAATGTATTTAAATTTCCATACCGCTTGCTAAATTCTCTATTGAAAATTTCAAGAACTTCATTTACCGGTAATTCATAAAATTTAATGCTATCATAAATCCCTTGTATTGCCATCATAATTAAAGCAGCCTGCACTCCATGACCGGTTGCATCTGCTAAAAAAAACCTACTAGAGGATTCATTTAATTTATTTACGCAATAAAAATCGCCACCCACTTCTGACATAGCAACATAGCGAACAACGATTTCTAAATCTTCATGCTCTGTAAGATTTGAAGTTAAAGTTGTATTTTGAATTTTTTGTGCAATCGCCAAATCCTTTCGTATTAAATTCAGACTGGCATTTAATTCGGCTGTTCTTTCTAAAACTTTTTCTTCTAATTGCTCATACGATTGTCTTAAGTTATTACTCATTTCATTAAATTTATCTGAAAGTAATCCAACTTCATCATGACTATTGATTACAATCTTATGCTCTAATACACCCGAAGCTAACATTTGCACGCCTTTAGAAAATAAAATAATTGGCCTGGTAATATAACTGGAGACAAAAAAAGTAATGATGAGAGTAATGATAGTTATTCCCAATCCGGTTAAAATAAATTTATTTTGCATTTCATAAATAGGCCGGTAGATTCTATCGCGATCGTATTCGAAAATTGCGGCTCCAATTTTTAAATTTTGGTCGTTGTAATTTATAAAAATAGGATACGTTATTTTTAGAACGTTTTGATTTGTTTCTTTTAAGAAAACTTCCTGTAAATCTAGAGATTGAATATTTTTTAGATAGAGTATTTCCTTTTCTGAAGCTATCTCATCGAGTTTACCCTTTTTTACATTGACCACATATTTTCCATATACGTTTACTATGTAGATATTTTGAAGTCCTTCTATCTCAGATTTGATAATCTCGCTGACCACCGAGTTAGTTGATTCATAAGTTCCGTCTAGAACTAGATCTTCCCGTGCAACGTTAGAAATATTTTCTGCGAAGTTGCGGCAAATCTCTATTGTTCTTTGTTGCATAATAATTTTACTATTGTATAAAAATACAAAGGATATTGTAAAAAGACAAAACACAGCAATTGTTGAAGTCAAAATAGAAATTTTAACTTTAATACTTATAAATCTTTTTTTTGTAGTCTCAAATAGTTTCAAGAATTTATTTTTCCCATAGAAGATAACATTTCTTATCCGCTTCGCGAATACAATTTTCGTATTTTAACATAGCCATTTTTTTCTCTTTAGAAAGACGGAGATACTCTTTTGCATTTTTATTATCTGGCTCTACTAGTAATATATTTTGGAACATTTCTTCTGAGTCGCTGTATTTTCTATTTTCGTAAGATTCTTTTCCTTTTTGAATGTAGGCAGGAACATTTCGTATTTCTTTTTGCCTTATGCGAGTTAGGTTTGCTTTTGACTTTGAATTTGAGTCTAGAATTTTTACAGAGTTTAGATATTTTTGTATGGCTGCAAAAATATGATTGCCCGATTCCAATCTCTCTCCCTCTTCTCTTTCGGATTCACTTTCTAGAACCAATGATTCTTGAAATCCGAGTTTTGCATTTTGGTTATCCGATTGTAAGCTTAGAATCAGGTTATATTTTTCTCTTTCCTTTTTATAATTTTTAGCAGTTCTAAAATCTTTTGCCTGCCTGAAATATTCTGCAATTTTGTCTCCGTTAATTCTTTGATTTATAAAATTTTTATAATAGAATGCTGTGAAATTTGTTGGATCTTCTTTTAGTATTTTCTCCATTACTAAATTGCTAACATCCAAATTTCCTCTCTCGTAAAAGTGAATTCCCTCTATGAGTAAACGGCTATTTTCCGCTCGCTTTAGAATATTTGCGGGGAGAGCAATTCCAGATTCTTCTGCATAAGCTTTATTTAAACTGAGGGAAAATTCTTTTACCGAGTTTGCATAACCATTTTTACAATTGACTTTTCCTTCCAATACTTCATTGGCTAATTCTCCAATAAATGTTCCAACGCGCGCATAATAGGGCGTTATGCTAAATGTTGTTCCTACATTCACAATAAAAGGAATTTGTGTCATTAGAACAATTTTGTTTTCTTTAGCAAACTTTGATAGAATTTCAAAATTATCTTCAGAATAAATTGCATCCGGGACAATATAAAAGGCATCTATTTTATTTTTTAACTCGAATAGCTTTTCCGTGAAATCAGTTTTGGATTCGATTTTAATCTTGTGAAAAATAATTCCGTGTAGCGAATCAGTGTAATCCGCTTCATTTACTAGAAGTTCCCCGGCATTATTACTATAAAAGGCAGCTATATTTTTAGCTTCGGGTTTAATATCTTTTAATGCTCTAAATATTTCTTGGATTGGAACATCTATATGAATTCCACAAGTGTTTGATTTATAATTGAACCCCAATGCGCGGGGAGCATTCATGAGTGAATAAAGAATGGAAACATTCTTAAGATTTTCTTTCGCCGTTAGGCTTGCTTGTTGACCTAATGTTATTAAAAGTGGAGCTTTCTTCTTTTCTAGTGATATAAAAAAATCTTTTAGCTCAGATTCGTTCATACTGTTTGTAAAATTTAAATTGAGTTTTCGCTTTGATGTAGATTGAATGCTTTGAAGAGTGCTCAAATAAATGCTATTATTAGATGATAACAGTATTTCTAAAGGCTCTTCTTCTGATGAAATTTGCAAGGAAAAGAATAGAAAAAATAAAAGGCAAAGTTTTATTAGCAAGTTCATAAATTATTTCCAAAATACCCTTTGTAATCCCTTTGTTAACAATAGTGATTTTGAGTCACTGCAATTTATCGGCGGCTAAGGGAAAACACATAGTATTTGTTTGATTCAAAGTTAAATTTAACCTTGACTTCTTAGAATACATAAATAGTTTCCTTGAAAAGGTAAAGTAAAAACTTTTAATTTTTTATTTATGAAATTCTTTCTTTTGATACTCTTTGGATTTTTTATTTCTTTCGAAACAATACTTTCGAAAGACATTCAAAAGAAAATTGTATTGGGAAATTTCAAACCACACAAATCCGATCCTGATACCAACACTCAAGACAAACTCCAATCTTCCCTTGTAAATACTTTTGAGTCTAGAGGATTTATTGTTCAACAAAAGTATGATGATCGCGAAACAAATATTCGTTCTGCGAAGGAATCAAAGTCTTTATATTACATTGAAGGGTATTACCAAAAAAACAAAGAAAAAAAGATTTTAACAGCATATGCACTGTTATATGACCCGGTGACGGGCAATCTCATAGACGTTGTTCGCTATTCCAATGATATAGAAGATTCGCTGGGTGAGAGTTTTAAAAACATTGAGGACAAGTATAAAGAGGATGAAAGTAAAGTAATACGGAGTTTGGCAGAGGCAGTTTCTTTTTCTGTGTTAGCAAATCCTTCTAAGACTGAGATTCGTGAAAATATTTACGATCATTTACTATCAAGACCAATCGGAAAAGAGATTAATTTTACTATTGCAAAAGAAGACAAAAAAGAAAAGGCAAAGGAAATTTTAAAACAGTTTGGAGAAGAAGAGGTTGTTACAGCGTCCAGGACAAGTCAAAAAATTTCAGAAGCTCCTTCTAAAGTAATTGTATTTAGTCGGGATACTATTCGGGAAAGAGGTTATAGAACATTAACCGAACTACTACAAGATGTTCCTGGATTTGATTTTAATTCTTTTAATGACTCAGGCGAGTATCCGACCGATTTAATACTACGCGGAATTTCTGATGTGGGGCAAACGCAAATTCTCCTCATGGAGAACGGAGTCATCCAAAATGATATAGGAAATGGTTGGCTCAGGCATGTTCAGTTTGATACAGTTCTTGTGGATGTGGAGCGAATTGAGATTATCCTCGGTCCTGGATCTGCTCTCTATGGTGCGAATGCTTATGCTGGATTGATAAACATTATTACTAGAAAGGGTAAATCTTTATTTACCAAAAAAGATGCAAACTTAATGGGAGATGCTAGAATTCAAGCAGGAAAGAATAACACCTATATGCCGGAAGGACTCTTTGCATTTAAACTTCCAAATGATATGATCTTTCAAATGGCTGGCAGGTATTATCATACAAACGGTGATAGAGGAAAGGGAAGACCTGATCCTGGAAATTATTTTAATAATAACTATGAGCCTGATAGAGTAAAGACTTCTGAATATGGAATGGTTAACAATGACACTACTCCATTTGGAACTAGGAAACCACTGGCGAATGGGTTTAATAATTCAGCTCAAAATTATTTTTTACGAGGTTCTGTATCGAAGGATGGTCTTTCTATTGGTTTTAATATCTGGGATGTAAAAGAGGGACTTGGTTCGTATGTGCCTGCTTACGAATACTTTGCGAATACTCGTGGTATACCTTACATCAAGCATCATAAGGGACACTATGTAAATGCAACGTATGAAACAAGTGTGACGCAAAGATTATTTTCTACAAGTAAAGTTTATTACCGAAATACTACCATTATGCCCGAAACTGGATTTGAGTATACATACCAATACCAGTCGATCGATTTTCCTAACGTTAATGGTCAGCCAAAAATTCCAACCTTTGATAAGGCAAAACAGTATTATGCGCCAAGCTCTATGACAGGGGTGCAGCAATTATTTAATTATAATCCAATCGAATCCAATCGTCTTGTGGTGGGATTTCAATTGGATAAATTTACAAGGCAATCGAGTAGTGACGAAGTAGGAGGAGTATCGCTCGGAAGACAGCAAAATAAAAACTCTAATATCGTGACATCTTCTTTTCCGAGCGGTAATCCAGTCGTAGCCACAGTCTTTTATTCGACTACAGCTTCGGGATATATTCAGGATGAACAAAAGTTTTTTAATGATAAATTGTCTTTTACTCTTGGAGTTCGTCATGACCAGGATTCTGATTACGGAAAAATTTGGACAAAAAGAGCGGCTATCATCGGTAAGCCCATGGAATGGTATAATATTAAATTATTATACGGAGAAGCTTTTAAAGCACCAACTGTTTTTCAGTTGTATGATTCCTTTCGTGGAAATTTATCTTTAAAACCACAAAAGATTAAAACTTATGAAGTCGAAAATTCCTTTTTTATAAATAGAATGGCTACATTAAAAGCAGGTTATTTTATAAGTCTACTCGATGGTTTGATCGCAGAAGGAAAGAATCCAGATCCATTTGCTGTTACAACAAGAAGCTCAATATTTCAAAACTTTAAACCTACACATATTTATGGTTACACCTTTGAGGGAGACGTTGCCATTACAAATGATATCAAATTATTTGGAAACTATACTATAACAAGAGATAGAGACGTAAAAACAAATTATACTTTTCAATCCGATAGCCTGGGGAGTATAACGTCCATTAGCCCCATTTATGATGGAAAAGAAATAGATAATATAGCTGAAAGAAAGGGAAATATTGGTATAAATATTTTATTTTTTAAAAAGTTAAACGTTAATATGAGAATGAATTGGGTGGGTAGAAGAAAAGCGCCGGTGACCAATCGATATTTTCAACCTTATGATCCAAATTTTATAGCGACAAAGTATCCTTACCAAATAGAAGGTAAGCCGGATGGTTATCTTTCGGGCTATTCGTTATTAAACGCAACGATTACTTACAGAGAAATTGCTGGAGTCGAAGGACTGGAATTACAATTGATTGGAAGAAATATTTTAAATAAAACATTTGTTGGAATGGGAAGGCAAAGTGGAAATGCAACTAGACCTATTGATTCATTGCAGGCTACTATTAATAATCCGGAAGGATTTGTAAGTCCTTATCATCCACAACCTGGCCGAGAGGTATTTATACAATTAGCCTATAACTTTTAGCTTTGGAGTAATCGAAAAAAGAATTTCTTTTGTGATTGGTTTAGAAAAAAAATCAATCACGATTGGGTATTGCTTTGCTCTTTCTTTGTCCCGCGGATCGACGGTGGATGAAAGTATGACTACCTTAGTATGTCGAAAGCTAGGATAGTATTTTTCCATAAACTCGTCTAAAAATTCCCAACCGCTCACAAGAGGCATATTTAAATCTAGAATAATTAAATGGGGAGAAATAATACTTTCGCCGTTTAGAATTTTTTGAAAAAGACATTCGTAGAATTCAATTGCTTCCTGGCCATTAAAAAGAGTAATAATTTCTTCTGAAAATTGAGCATTCTTAATTGTAGCAGTGCATAGCATCAGAGTAATTGCATCATCGTCTACACATAAAACTATATTCATCTTAAATTTCTAATCTCACATTACGTTGAGTGAGAGAGGGAACTCTCATCCATTTCTTGTAAAGCAATAATTGTTCCATTTATGTAAGGGAATGGAATAATAGTTATTTTTTTATTTATTTTGTTTTGTATTTCTGAATTCATTAAAAAGTTCAAATTATAATCTCATAGGAATACCTAGTTTCTTTATACGCTTGCGCATTGTTCCAATTCCATATTTTTTTATGCCTAAAACTGGATGGTAGGTCAATAATTTTTTGTTACTCGTTAGACAACCTTTTTTAACCATCTTTGGGGATTAAATTAAATTTTATAGTGATTCTAATTTCTATTTTTATGTCGATCGAAATTTCAGCGAAAAAGGATAAGTAATCAATTTAAGACCTTTTTACAAAAAAATAAGTTTGTAGAAAATTTTTAAAAATTATCCACTTACTTACATATATATACTATAAAATAAATCTTTAAACCTAAAGTTGCTAAGGAAAAATAAAATGAAAGCAGTCAAAAACAATAAAAATCAAAATATAAAACCAAAAATTTTTACAATGCCATTTGCGAATGTCTATCCTTTGTATATTCAAAAAGCAGAGAAAAAAGGCCGAACCAAAGCAGAAGTTGATACAATTATCTATTGGCTGACTGGATACAACGAGAAAAGTTTAAAGAATCAAATGAGCAAAAAGGTCAGTTTCGAAGAATTTTTCGCAGAGGCTCCACAGCTTAATGAAAATGCCTCTTTGATTAAAGGAACAATTTGCGGATATCGTATTGAGGAAATTGAAGACGAGCTTATGCGAAAGATTCGTTATTTAGATAAATTAATCGACGAATTGGCGAAAGGAAAGCCAATGCATAAAATACTCCGTGCCTCTCCAAATTAAACTGTCGCTTGCATCTACTTTCTTTTTTTCTAAAAAAACTTGACGTAAAAAGGGGGGGTCTGTAAACTTTTTATATGTATTAGCACTCTAAAGCTTAGAGTGCTAAAGAGGAGAACTGAGATGGAGATGACACCAAGACATAGAATGATTCTGAAAGTCCTGATTGATGACTTCGTTTCAGATAATAAGCCTGTTGGCTCTAAAACTTTATCTGAGAAATACGATATTGGACTTTCTCCTGCAACAGTGCGAAACGTCTTTAGAGACTTAGAAGAGGCCGGTTATATCAATTCCAGGCATCATTCCGGAGGGCGTGTTCCAACGGAGCGTGGTTATAGAATCTATGTTGATAATTTAATCTCATTATACGAATTAAGCTTAAAAGAAAAGCAAAGAATTCAAGAAGAATACCTTAAGAATGAATTCAAATTAGAGCAGATTTTAGCTGTAACCTGCAAGGTTCTTTCTTTATTGTCTAGTAGTGCAGGGGTAGTTTTAGCTCCAAAGAAGAATTTTGACACATTAAAGCATTTAGAACTCATTCATGTAAACGGTGCAGAAGTATTAATGATTTTAGTTACTAGATCGGGTGTGGTTCTTCATCATAAATTGTTTTTCGAAGATCATGTTTCCCAGGAATCTTTGTATCAAATATCAAGATTCTTACAAGACCATATCAAGGGTTATGATCTCGATGAAATTTTTAATATTTTTCCAAATCTATTACAACGTAAAGATGCTCCAGAAGATTTCTACAAAATTGCAGATGTTTTACAATCAGCCTTTGTTTATGATATGACGGATAACGTTGATTTATATGTAGACGGCTTACAAAACTTATGCGCTAATTTTAAAGATGATGATTCTGATATGCTCGAATCAGTTTTCTCTTTACTAGATGATAAAAAATTACTCAAGGAATTTTTTACTAAATATATTTCAACTGACGGAGTTTCTACTTTTATCGGGGAAACAAATAGCGAACATCTTAGAGGTGTATCAATCGTAGCTACAAGTTATCGTATGGGCGAAAAGAGAATCGGTTCCTTAGGAATTATTGGACCACAGAGGATGAACTATACGCGTGCTTTGCCGCTCGTTGATTTTACATCGAAGATTGTATCAGAAATGATTACAAAGATTAGTAAGTAGTTAGTAAAAGTTAAATGAAAATATCATTCCCGAAATTTTTGGTCGGGATTGATTTGATGAATAAAATAAGGAGGTTTTCAAAAATGTCTGCAGAAGAAAATGTTGCAACAGAAGAAAAAGAAACAATGGAAAATACAACACAAACCGAATCAACAGGGGAAGAGAATCAAGCAGATTCTGAAAAAGAAAATTCAGTTGTTGCTTTGTTAAAAGAAGAATTAGAGAAAGCAAAACAAAAAATTGCATCTTTAGAAGATTCTTTTTTAAGAGAAAGAGCAGAATTTCAGAATTATAAAAGGCGCACTGCTGCTGAATACGCAAAGATCAAAGGGGAAGCAGTTAAGAATTTTATTATTAAAATATTAAACCCAATTGATAATTTAGAAAGAGTTGGAACTGGTGTGAATGTTACAGAGGAAACAAAACCATTTATTGATGGCGTTGGAATGATTCTACGTGATATTAATGGCATTTTAGAAAAAGAAAATGTGACAAAGGTGAGTCCGGTTGGACAGCCATTTGACCCGACAACCATGGAAGCAATTGCTTCTGATGAGTCAGAAGAAGTTAAGGAAGAAACTGTAACTGAAGTTTATCAACCAGGTTATGTTTTCACAGAGAATAATGAGTCTTTTGCGCTAAGGCCCGCAAGAGTGAAAGTAGCAAGGCCGAAATTTTAATAAACTTTTAAAGGAGTAATACAATGGCAAAAGAAAAAATTATTGGTATAGATTTAGGAACAACAAACTCATGCGTGGCAGTTATGGAAGGTGGTGACTTTGTTGTAATACAAAACTCAGAAGGAGCTAGAACAACTCCATCTATCGTAGCGTTTACAGCGAAAGGAGAAACTTTAGTAGGTCAATTCGCAAAAAATCAGGCAATTACTAACGGTGCAAATACAGTTCGTTCTGCAAAACGTTTTGTTGGGAGACGCTACAATGAAATTACGAATGAAGCGTCTAACGTTTCTTATAAAGTAATTCGTTCTGGAAATGATGGGGTAAAATTTGAAACATCTGCCGGAGAATTTACTCCGCAAGAAATTTCTGCAAAAGTTTTACAAAAAATGAAAAAGACCGCTGAGGATTATTTAGGAACAACTGTTACCAAAGCAGTCATTACTGTTCCTGCTTACTTCAATGACGAACAAAGACAGGCTACAAAAGACGCTGGAAGAATTGCAGGTCTTGAAGTAGAGCGTATTATCAATGAGCCTACCGCTGCTGCTCTTGCTTATGGTTTTGATAAGAAAAAAGCAAGTTCAAAAATTGCAGTATATGACTTGGGTGGTGGAACCTTTGACGTGAGTGTGCTTGAACTCGGTGACGGTGTATTTGAAGTGAAGTCAACCAATGGTGATACTCACCTCGGTGGGGATGACTTTGACCAAGTCGTTATGGATTGGTTAGTAGAAGAATTTAAAAAACAAACTGGAATTGATATCTCCAAAGATAAAAATACTTCTCAACGATTAAAAGAAGCTGCTGAAAAGGCTAAGATTGAGTTATCCGGAACTACTTCCACTCAAATCAATCTTCCTTTCATCACAGCAGATGCAAGTGGACCAAAACACTTAGACATGACATTAACGCGTGCTAAGTTTGACCAATTAACAAAATCGTTAGTGGAAAGAACTCGTATTCCATGTATCAATGCAATGAGAGATGCAGGTCTTTCTGCTTCTGAAATTGATGAAGTAATTCTAGTAGGTGGTTCAACTCGTATTCCAGCAGTTCAAGATTTAGTAAAAGAATTATTTGGTAAAGAGCCAAACAAATCTGTAAACCCTGATGAAGTGGTCGCTGCCGGTGCTGCTATTCAAGGTGGAGTTCTCGCTGGAGAGGTCACTGATGTATTGCTCCTCGATGTTACACCACTTTCACTTGGTATTGAAACGTTAGGCGGTGTAATGACTAAACTCATTGACAGAAATACAACTATCCCAACCAAGAAATCACAAGTATTCTCAACCGCTGCTGATAACCAAAACGCAGTAAGTGTTCATGTGTTACAGGGTGAAAGAGAAATGGCAAGAGACAATAGAACTCTTGGTCGTTTTGATTTAGTTGGTATTCCTTCTGCACCTAAAGGTGTTCCACAAATCGAAGTAACATTTGATATCGATGCGAACGGTATAGTGCATGTATCCGCTAAAGATTTAGGAACCGGTAAAGAGCAAAAGATTCGTATTGAATCTTCTTCTGGACTTTCGGAAGACGAAATCAAGCGTATGATCAAAGAAGCAGAAGTAAATGCAGCTGCAGATAAAAAAGCACGTGAGTTAGCTGAGACTAAAAATGAAACAGAAAGTCTTGCTTATGCACTTGAGAAAACTCTTTCGGAAGCAGGAGATAAAATTCCAGCTACTGACAAGCAATTAGCACAGGATGAAATTAAGCGTGCACACGAAGCAGTTGCAAGCAATGACTTTGATAGAATCAAAGCAGCGCATGAATCTATTTCTCAGATTGCACAAAAGATTGGCTCTGCGATGTATCAACAAGGTTCCCCGGAAGGTGGTGCCGCTTCAGGTGGAGATGCTCATGGTCAAGCTGGATCTGGTCCAACTGGAAATGCTTCGAGTGGTGGAAGCGGTGAAAAAGTAGTAGATGCGGATTATACCGTTGTCGATGATGATAAAAAATAAACTATGAGCGACAGAAGCTATTACGAAATACTGGGAGTTTCCAAAACGGCAACTGACGAGGAAATTAAAAAAGCCTATCGTCAGTTGGCGATAAAATATCACCCTGATAAAAATAAGGGTGATAAGGAAGCTGAGGACAAATTCAAAGAAGCCACTGAGGCGTATGAAGTTTTGCGTGATGCAAATAAACGTCGTGCGTATGATCAGTTCGGTAAAGCAGGTGTAGGCGCTGGTGGTCCTGGATTTGGACAAGGGGCATACACTGATTTCTCTGATATTTTTGGAGACTTCGGAGGAATCTTTGAAGACCTCTTTGGTGGTGGGGGAAGAGGTGGTAGAAGATCAGGTCCGAAACGTGGTAGCGATCTACGATACAATCTAGAAATAACTTTAGAAGATGCTGCTTTAGGAAAAGAATTTAAAATAGAAATTCCTAGAGCAGAGACTTGCGGGGAATGCAAAGGCACAGGAGCGTCTAAGGGAAGTAGTCCGCAGACTTGTCCTGATTGTTCCGGCTCCGGCCAAGTGCGTCATTCGCAGGGATTCTTTTCTGTATCTACAACTTGCGGTCGCTGTGGTGGGCGTGGTCAAGTAATATCGAATCCCTGCAAGACCTGTAGAGGCGAGGGGCTAATAGAGAAAAAGCGCACAATCAATATTAAAATTCCTCCAGGGGTAGAATCTGGTAGCCGCTTGAAAGTAAGTGGTGAAGGGGAAGCGGGACCAAATGGTGGACCTCATGGAGATTTATACGTTGTTACCCACATCAAAAAACATCCAGTCTTCGAGCGCCAGGGAAATGATTTGATCGTTACCAAAGTAATTCCATTGGTAATGGCTTGTCTTGGTGGAGAAGTCGAAATTCCTACCATCGAAGGTAAGAACATTATGATGAAAATTCCAGAGGGAACAGATCCGGGTCAAGTATTCCGACTCAAAGGAAGTGGAATACCTTATTTAGGTTCCTATGGAAAAGGTGATCAACATGTGATAATCAAAGTAGAAGTTCCAAAAAAATTAACAAAAAAACAGCGCGAGCTTTTGGAAGAGTTTGCAAAAGATTCCGATGAGTCTTTTGGTAGTTATATCAAAGGGAAAATATTCAAATGAGTGATAAATTAAAAATTGGTATTATAGGCGTCGGTCACATGGGTCAATTTCATGTGAACGTCGCAAAACAAGTATCCGATTCTACGATAGTAGGAATTTACGATGCGGATCCAGCAAGGGTAAAGTTAATCTCCGAAAAATACGGAGTTCCTTCTTTTGCAACCCCAGAAGAATTGATTCAAAATGTCGATGCTGTCGTAATTGCAGCTCCAACGTTTTTACATCATACTCTATCCAAAATGGCTTTGACTGCCGGCAAACATGTATTAGTCGAAAAGCCTATTGCGGAATCAGTTGAACAGGCAAAGGAATTAGTTGAATTGGCGGCTAAGAACAAATTAATCCTTCAAGTCGGTCACGTAGAAAGGTTTAACGGAGCCATTCTTGAGCTTGGAAAAATTGTAGATACTCCAATGCTTATTGAATCTAGAAGACTTGCTCCTTACAATGCTCGTATCAAAGATGTCGGTGTTGTATTGGATATGATGATTCATGATATTGACATTGTATTAAATTTAGTTAATTCGGACGTTGTTACAGTTCATGCTGTCGGTCAGAAGTTTGTATCCGAGCATGAAGATGTTGCGACTGTCGTATTAAAATTTGCGAATGGTTGTGTTGCGACTATTGCAGCTTCTAGAAACACACAGGCTAAAATTCGCACTTTGAACATTACTGACAAGAACGCATACATCAAATTAGACTTTGCCGATCAAGAAATTGAACTTCATAGACAGGCCTCTTCAAATACCCAGATGAGCCTTGAGTCTATTCGATATAAGCAAGAATCTATCGTAGAGAAAATTTTTGTTCATAAAGATAATCCTTTAAAGCAAGAGCATGAGCATTTTGTAAAATGTATTCTTGGAAAGGAAACTCCTCAAGTTCAAGGGGATAATGACATTAAGACGCTAGAGATTGCTCATAAAATCTTAAAAGAAATTTCTCAAAAATAAGAATGTCTGAAATTTCCTACAAAGGTAAAATCCTAATATCAAATTCAAGTATTGTAACGGATGATTTCAATAAGTCGGTAGTATTTATTGTAGACCATGATTCATCCGGTGCATTCGGCTTGGTAGTAAATAAGAAGTCATCTTATTTAATGAGCGAAGTTGTAATGGGATTACCCACAGGCATTCCGGACACTCTTATGTATTGGGGTGGGCCTGTCGATCACGGGTTTATCAGTATTCTCCACAACAATGGGAATTTGATAGACCCCGGACTACAAGTCATTCCCGGAGTCTTTCTAAGTAGAAGTTATGATTTATTAATGAAACTGTTAGGATCTGATGATACTGCCTATCATGTTTTTCATGGATATTCAGGTTGGGGTGCAGGCCAATTAGAATCAGAATTTGCACGCAAATCCTGGGTCTCACACGATGCAAGTCCTAGAAATATTTTTCATCCTGACCCTGAAATAGTATGGCGAGATGCTCTCAAGAGCAAAGGTGGTATATACCGCTACTTTGCAGAGCACACAAAAGACCCATCGCTAAATTAAGAAAAAACTTGGCATAGATAACCGATGCTATCAACTTCATATCTGAATATTATACAATTACTAGGAGAACAGGCATCCCTGCCTGTTTCATGGACAGGCAGGGATGCCTATCCTACCTTTTTAATTTCCTTAAGTTGACAGTCTAAAGTTCATATTGATATATTAATTTCCTAAAGGCAGTGTTATGATTACAAACAAAATTCTTATTTCATTTCTATTGATAGTTCTTTTATCTTGTTCAAGCAAGGACGCGGTTAAGGAAGATAAGCCAACGAAAGGAACGCGTGCGAGCGCACGTGGTGAAGTGGAATTATCCCCGGCGCAATTATCGAAAGGATTCGTGCAGGGAATTTCTTTTATTCCTTATCTTTCAAAGACAAAACTTCTTACTATCAATGACATATTAAATAAAACAAAAATTAAAGTCTCTCTAGAAGTTGCCTACGAATATGCTTATGATAAAAAGTTAAAAGATGCAAAGGCTGATGGAGATACCGGTCAAGTATTCAAAGACATGAAAGAAGCCACAGAGCACTTTCAAAAAATCTTGAAGCGGTATGGTTTAAAGAACTACAGCCAATACGTATTAACCGCAATCGATTCCGATAAAGACTATATTTTGTATGCTACAATTGAACGAAAGGTTAATTTTATTAAAGTCTTCGACAAGGACAAAGGAAAAAAAGTATTATCGTTAAATCCAGACGATCCAAAATACTACGAACCTTATGAAAAGGATACTCTCGATAATCCGCTTGATTTGATTGTAGACTTTGGAGCTGTCTTAAAAAAAGATGCATTCACACAAAAGACTCAATCTATTCTTCTAACAATGGCAGCTAATTCTGTTTTAGAAAAAAAGAAATCGCCGAACTACTGGTCAATTGAAAAACGCTGGCTAAAGGGTGATACGCAAGCCGTTATGGAAGAAAGTGAAGCTAGTATTGATAAACGAATTGGAGTTGAGTAACGATTCTTTGTCACTGATACACACGGATGTGTTAAAGAAAATCACTTACTTTTATTGAGTATGTATTTTTCACTTAATAAAAAATCATACAATAAATTTGCTGCCAATTCATTTCCTGCAATATTCCAATGAGAATCATTTGGTTTATAAAGCCTAGTTGATTTCGACTTCTCTTGAAATTGTTCTAACATATCCAGGTGTTTTATATTTAGCTTATTTAATTCCTCTTTCACTAATTTGTTGGGTAAAGAATAATTGATTGTTTTTGTGAAAGCCTCAATTGATTGAAACTCTCCCGATTTTGGAAGTTCATTTATAAATTCATTTTCCAGAACTTTTTGTAAATCTCTATCGACTTGAACTTCTGCGGGCAATAATGCTACTAGTAATTTTATATTTTTAGATTTGCAAATTTCATTTAGAGTATTCAAATCTCGAAACATAGATGTATAATTATGTTGTAATCTGCCTAACGCATGCTTATGATCAAAATAGACAATAAATAAATCCTTTTGTAGTTTATAATAAACATTATCACTCATAGTCTTCAGATTGTCATCATACCCATAAGCATTTGTTTCTGCTCCAATTCTCTTGCTCCAATCAGAGTCTTTTTCGTTGTATAAATAAATAGCCCGGAGGTATTTTATTAATCGTCTTGTATAAAGAGAAGATTGTTTGGGGGCAACGGTATCATGGATGTCATTTCCGATGAAGATATTTACAAGAATCATATCCGGATTTAATTCTAAACCCTCATCTACAAATAATGATAAATAGTCACGCACAGTGGTCGCAGGTATTCCAAGATTGTATACTTCAATGGAATTAATTTCTTCTCGTATTCTTCTTTTTATTATACTTATGAAATTATTTTCATACGGGACAATCCCGAGTGTAAAAGAATCACCAATCGCAAGAATTCTAAATGTGTCGGCCTTTTTAGGAATTATAAATTCTTCTTCTTGGAATCCTTTTGTGTTTACTTTGAATCCGTTAACCCAGGAATTTGGTTTTGGGCGGAATTGATTGTAAGATTTATCGGTAGGTGCAAAGAAAGCAGGGGAAATTTTTGAATAAACTCTCAGCAAAATTTCTGCGCTTATGAATAAGAGAAAGAATGAAAAAATAAAAGTTATAATTATAAAGAGAAGGTGTTTTAATTGGGCTTTCTGCATCGTATTTTTTTATTAATCCTTGTGCTTATTTGACGAGAATTTCTTTACAGAAAGAAAAATAATTTCTCTTTTAGTTATTTATTAAATGTTTGCAAAGCGGAGAAATGAATCTTCTCCACTCTGTGTCCCAGTGGCAAATTCTTCTATGCTGCTTGAAATATAGGTTCTTGTCTTTCGTCTAAATGTTTAAATTTAACTTTATCTCCAATTGCAACTTTTTCAATATTAGCATCTTCAACGATTGTAAGAACTTTAAGTCCTTCCGTTAAGTCTACAATTGCTAGCACATAAGGAGCTTTAGCCGCTAGATGACCAAAACCGACATTCACTACTGTATAAGTGTAGATAGTTCCTTCCCCTTTGAATTCAATCTCGGAGAGAGAATCACTTCCACAACTAGGACATCCAAAGGATGGCTCTAGCATTAAAAAGTTACATTGGTTGCATTTTTTTCCTTTGAGTATATTCATTATGAAAAATCCTTTTGTAAAATATGAATAGCTGCAACTGCCCCGGGACCACCTAACACATGAGTAAGCGCTGTGCGAGCATTCTTGACCTGTCTATCTCCAGACTCTTCCCTGAGTTGAAAAGTCATTTCGACAACTTGGCCGACACCAGTTGCACCAACTGGATGCCCTTTTGCTTTGAGTCCGCCCGAAGTGTTTACTGGTAATTTACCGCCGAGTCTAGTATGACCTTCCATTGTAAAATGTCCGCCTTTTCCCTTTTCTACAAATCCCAAGTCTTCGATGTTAATGATTTCAGTGATTGTAAAACAGTCATGGCATTCTAGAACATCAATGTCTTCGCGCTTAACGTTAGCCATTTTAAAAGCTTCATCGGCTGCTTTGATAGTTGCAGGAAAACTAACGGAATCTTTTTTCATGGATAATGTGAAGTAGTCGCCGCCAACAGCAGATGCTTTAATGCTAACTGGTTTTTTTGAAAGTGATTTTGCTTTTTCGCGGGTTGTGATTACTACACAAGCTGCAGCGTCAGTCACGAGTGACATATCATGAAATCCAAGAGGAGTAGTCACCATTCTCGCATTCATGATGTTCTTGAAAGAAACTACTTTTTGTTTATGCGCATACGGGTTCTTACTCCCATGAAAATAATTTTTTTCGGCAACAGTAGAAAGCATTTCTTTTGTTGTTCCAAATTCGTGCATGTGTCGCATAGCGTTTAACGCAAAACCAGAAGGACCGGATACGCAGAATTTGCCTTCAAACTCAAAGTCCTGGCCTTTACTTACAATTTCCATTGTCTTAGTTGGATCTTGCGTATTCATTTTTTCTACACCGAGCACGAGAACCGTGTCAAAGCGACCACTCGCCACTGCATGAAAGCCTTGGTTTAAAGCTAAGCCGCCTGACGCACAAGCACCTTCAAGTCTATACGAAGGAACATTACCAATTCCTAATATAGTAGAAACGTAAGATGCCATTGTGTTTTGACTGTTGAATTCGTTGCCAGCATAATTTCCAACATACACCGCCTGGATTTCTTTACGGTCAATGCCAGAATCTTTAATCGCGCCGTTACCCGCTTCAGTCACCAGTTCGCGTAAATGTTTATCAGCATGATTACCATGATTCGTTTGATAAGCTCCAATAATTGATACTTCTCTCATAATTTCTCCTAAGATTGCTTGTAAAATAATTTGCCTACTCTATCAATATGTTCTTTTAACGCGGGGTTCTCAATTTTTTCATAATCAACGATGTCAAAAAAATAAGGAAGGTATAAACCTTCTTGGAGCATTAGTCGCAAACGCTCTGTTAGCCGGTAATCGTCAAGATTTCCTTTAATTGCAATGTCAATATCGCTACCTGGTTTTTCAGTACCCTTAGCCCTGCTTCCAAAAATAATTGCTTCTTCTACTTCTGGAAATACTTTTAGTACGCGAGTAATCCATTCAATGGCATTTGCGCTAAGACCAAAATTACTTGTTTGATTCATTTTTAAATCTTTCATAAAACTGGTTTAATAAATGGAAATACTGATTTTTAATATGTTCAAATACTTCACGACTTTTGTTGTAATCATATACATGAGTAAGAATATTTCTATCCTCTAGCATGGAAAGCCATAATTCCCCTTCCTCAAATAGTCCATCTTGAAATGCTTTCGTCAATACTTTTTTGGGTTCCTTATACTCGGTATAACCTTGCTCATAAAAATAATCTTGTAAAACTTTCCAAGCAAGTTCAAAGGTTATTTCAAACCTTTGAATGAATCCATCGATTTCAATATCACTAAATACTCTATCACCTTGAATTTCATTTAAAGATAAAAGAGCTTTCTCGAAATTTTGAAATCTTTGTTGCCAGCGTATATCTTCCATTATCCCCTACATACCAATCGCGCCGCCGCCGTCTACGCGAAGGATTGTGCCTGTGATATACGATGAATCTTTTCCAAGAAAAAATCTTACTGCACCGGCAATGTTTTCCGGTGTAGCAGGACGTTTGAGTGGAACCATTTCTTTTAGTTTTTCTTGAATGTCAGCAGGAAGAGAACCAGTCATATCTGTTTGCACATAACCGGGACAAACCGCGTTTACTAAAACACCGCGTCCGGAAAATTCGCGAGCGGTTACTTTTGTTAATGCGATGACTCCAGCTTTCGACGAAGAGTAATTAGCCTGGGCAGCCTGACCAACAAGACCAGAAATTGAGGAGATATTCACGATTCGCCCCGACTCTGCTTTTAAAATTAATTTTGCAGAAGCTTTGGTCATTAAGAATACACCTTTTAAATTTACATCCATCACAAAGTCAAAATCTTCTTCAGACATTCGCATTAGTAAATTGTCCTTTAAAACACCTGCGTTGTTAACTAAAAAATCTAATTTCCCAAATGTCTCTTTGGTCTTTGCCATAACGTTTTCACAGTCTGAATATTTTGTGACGTTACACGCTATACCAATGGCTTTGATACCGTATTTATCTGAAACTTCTTTTGCTGCTGCGTCGCATTGGTCTTGCTTTAAGTCTACCATTACTAGGCTTCCACCTTCTTCTGCGATTCGGTTGCAAATAGCACGACCCAGTCCGCGTGGTGACGCTGTTCCAGTTACGATTGCTACTTTTCCTTCAAATTCTTTTCCCATAAAAAATCCTCTATTTATACAATATTAAAAAGCCTTTTTAAAAATTCCATTTAAAAGTTTTTTATCTATTCCAATTCCTTAATCTTTTCCATTTAAGCAGATTGGAAATCTAATTTTTAGAGTATTTTTTATTGTGGAGTTCTCGAAATTACCAAACCTTTAGGGTTGTTAGTTCCAAGTGAAATAGAACCATTTGATTGAAGCCCACCACTTGAGAGTATTGTGAATATATTTATTTTTCCTGCACTCCCTCCTACATCTTCTGTGGCAAATAAGTATTTGCCGGTAGGATCTACACTGACAGTTCTGCATTGGTTGCTAGCAATAGAACCAATGGTATTAAGGTTGCCATTTAATTGGTTAATTTGAAATGAATTAATTTGATTATTGGTTACACTACAAGCATAAATGAAATTTCCTAACGGATCGATTGCGGCGCTTTCATTAATTACTGAAGAGTAAAAAATCTCTCCTGTCAATCCTCCTGTTAATTGATTGATGGATAATCTAGAGATGCTATTAGCTACAGAATTATTAGCGGTATATAAGTATAATCCGTTTGGATGAATTGTTATTCCAAGTGGATTTACGCTTATAGAAAAAGGAGATCCAGAAATTGCACTCAAACTTCCAGTGTTTATATCAATAGTAAACGCGGATACATTAGAACTACTGCTTCCTGTTACGTACAAGAACGGAAGACTAGGGTGTGCAGCAATTGAGTAAGGGTTCGTGACACCGGTGGGCGTTGCAACACCTAGATTCACAATTCCTCCATTGGTTGAATCGATAAGAAATCTAGAAATTGTATTATCTGTTTGATTTAAGACAAATAGTAAGTTACCGCTATATGCTATTGTTGAACTACGGGCACCATTTCCAGCATTGGCTGAAGTTACAGCATTCAAGGCTCCATTTGATGTTGCAATTCCTACCGAGTTTACGGCAATAATCCCTTGATTAATGATATAAGCAAATAATCCATTGGGGCTAATAATAATATTCCCCGGTTGGTTTCCAATATTTAAAGTTGTTGGATTTATAAGAGAACCATCGGATATATTTAATTCAAAGCCAGTCACACTATTACTATTTGCGTTTCCTGTATATACAAAATATTTATAAACATAGAATGTATTCTTTGATAGAGCTGTTCCGAATCTATTTGTAACTGTGATTTGTCCACTCGTTGCACCTGCCGGAACAATAAAGCTTAAAATTGAATTAGTTGCACTAGAGCCAAATGTTTTTATTCCATTTGAAAATTGTATAGTATTTGCCCCCGGATCGGGATCGAAGTTTACGCCTATTATGCTCACCGTTTCTCCTACCGCTCCTCCTGTAGAGTTAAACTTTTGAATGATAGGGGCAGAGTAAGGTGCTCCATCACTTCCTGTGCAAAGTTGGGCTGACTCTGTTGTAGTAAATATTTCTGTTGTAACTGTAGACCCCGTTGTTAAAACTCTCTTTGTAAGGAAAAAATTTTTATCAAAGAATAATTCTGTTGTTTGATCCTGGACTACAGTAGAAAAAAAATTACAAAGTAAATTTGTAGAGGGGCTTAATTGAGAAAAGAAAATGCTTTGTTTGAAGGATAAATTAATATCATCATATGAATTTGTAAATGGAATTTGACAATTTAAATTGGAAGGATTAACTATCCCCTTTGTATTTCTATTTTTAGCATCGTATTCTGATATTGTAACAAAAGTGCCATCAGACTGGATAATGCCTGTTAGCTTTCCAGAAGGATCATATTGAAAAAATTTATTTGTAGTAATGTCTTTGTTGAGTTGAGAATAACGAACCATAGATTGTGCAAAATTCTTCGTTCGTAAAATGAAGTCTTCCGTTGAATTGAAGTATTCAGTTTTTGTAATTGTTGAAATATTATCTTCTGTAATTGCGTTTGTGTAAACACATTCCATAGAAATAGAATCAGGACGGTAGTTGCATTTGTATGAATTATTAGATCCCGCAGAACTTGTATAATTAACTGTTCTGGCATAATTGAGACATTCTACAGGCTTTGGTTTAATTCTAAATAGGTAAGAAAAAAATCCTAAGTTTCCTAAATTTTTCCCTGCCAATGTGCATGAATTAAATGCAATTATTAGAATCAGGTAATTCAAATTTTTAAAAATTAAATTCATAGTCTATTTTAGAATAACAACTAAGAAAAACAATATTCTCACATATACCCTTTCCATTGATAGACTAAAATTCCAATCCATTCTTTGATTGCAAGCGTTGTCGTATCAATCGCACCAGTGGAAGGAACTATTGTTTCCCAGTTGATTCCAATTTTAAGAGAGCGGTAATCCGTTGGAAAAGGAATTACTTCTAGTCCCAATTTTTCGAAAATAGCAACAGAGCGCTTCATATGAAAAGCAGATGTAACAAGTATTATCCGTTTTAATTTTTTTTCATCTAATATTTTCTTTGAATATAGTCCATTTTCGAAGGTATTCCTGGACTCTGATTCTAAAAGTAGTTTATCTTCTGGAATTCCAAAACTAAGAAAAAAGGTTTTTGCGAATGTAGCTTCTTTGCTTTCCTGTTCAAATACAATTCCAGAACCACCTGTAAACAATAAATAATTTGCTTTATTTTCTTTGAATAGAAGGATACTATCTGTTAAGCGATCCGCTGAGCTAGTAAGTTCTACCCTATCAGGAAATTGACTCACAGTATTGATCATACCTCCAAGAACTACGATTGCATCTGCCTTTGTAACTTGAGAGATAGGAATAGGAGGATAATCTTTTTCTAAACTCCTGACGAGAGAATCACAAATGGGAAAACTAGCGGCTAACCAGAGTAGTCCGATGGGAAGAAAAGCAAGGAATTTATTTTTTGCCCCTTTGATTTTAAATAAGACTAAGTATATTCCAAGCATTATACAAAGTGGAAGAGGAAAAAGAAAAACGGTTAGAAATTTTGATAAGTAAAAAAATATATTCATAGCAATGCTTTAATTTTATTCAAAGTAAAATCAGTTTTCTCAAACGGGAAAAAATGAGTTCCATCAGGGATGATTGTAAGGGTTGAAATTGGGTTACCCGCAACAATAATTTTTGCTCGGTAGGGAGAGCACACTTCAAATTTTTGTGGAATGATAATATGCGTTTCTAATCTATTTTTTCCATAATCATAAAAACTTTTCAGAGAAGGAGTGCTAAAATACTTTGCTTCTATTTTGGGATCGCAAATAAGTTCAATCTCATCTCCCTTTTGTCTGAAGCAAGACCGCAGATAATCTTCATAAACCCGTTCATTCCAATTGGCAAACGCAGAGAATTTTTTAAAAATCTTTCGCACTTGTTCTATATTTTTGAAATTCCGTCTCCTTTTGTTTGCATTTTTTGCAATCGGAATTCCGAATATGCTCCCATAAGCAATTATAGACAGGCTTAAAAAAGTTGGATCCAAAAGTATTAATTTTTTGAAGAGACTGGATTTTCTTTTGGAGGCACGCAAAACACTCGAACCACCCATTGAATGACCAATCGATATGATATTATTTAAATTTTCGTGTTTGATTAAAGTCAGTATTTGATCACGTAAAAAATCCCAACTTGTAAAATCATAAAAAGGCTCAGATTGCCCATGTCCTGAAAAGTCGAGAGCGATTACTCTGTATTTGTCTCTAAATGCCTCAATTAAATAAGAATAGCATTCTGCACTATAACCATTTGCGTGGGTAATCAATATTACCTGATCAGAGTTTGTTTCTGTATCTAAATAAGAAAGTTTTAGATTTTGAAAATCAAAGAATTTTCTATTAAAAATTATGTTTTGTTCTGACTTTGATGATTTCACTGTTGACTCTTTTCCAGAGAGCTTCTTTGTCGGGATGAAAAGTTGCGTAAACACCCTTTTTAATAAGATCTATTAATTCTTCAATGGAAAAATTTAAAAAGCGGTAAAGCTTAAAGTATTCATAGGTGAGGTTAACGTCGAATATCTCCGGGTCATCTGTATTGATACAAGTATATACACCTCTATCATAGTATTCACGAACAGGATGGTTTTCTTCTTTCTTAACGTATTTTCCTGTAAACACATTGCTAGTGAGACAAATCTCGATTGGAATTTGAGACTCTTTTAGAAATTCTACAAGATCGGAATCTTGAATTGCAGAGGTTCCGTGTCCGATGCGCTCTACTTTCAAATAGTTGATAGAATCCCAAATTGACCAAGGTCCATCGTCTTCACCAGCGTGGATAACAGTGTGTAAACCCGCTTCTCTGGCTTTTTGAAAAACTTCTTCGTAGTCTTTAGCGGGTCCAAGTAATTCGGCGCCTCCGAGTCCAATGCCAAGGACTTCCGGATACTTCAGATTTAACACTCGATTTAGATTGTTCATCGCGTTCTCTGCACCAAAGGTTCTTGATACATCAATGAGTAAACGAATTTCTAATCCTTCTGATTCTCTTATTTCTCGAATTCGTTTGATCATGACTTCGATCATTTTGTCAAAGTCGATTCCATTTTGTATAAATTTGGTTGGTGCAACAAAGACTTCGGTGTAAATGATATTATCCGCTCTCATGTATTCAGCTAGACTATCTATCATAAAAGAAAAATCTTCATGCGATTTGACTGCACTTTGAATAAATAAAAATAATTGTATAAAACCATTAAGATCATGAAACATGAATTTTTTATCAAATTCTTCTTCAGTAATTTCTACACCATTTTTCTTAAACATTTCTTTGAGTGTAGTTTTGTTAACGCATGCTTCGAGATGTAAATGTATTTCTGTTTTAGGAAGCGCTTTTATAAAAGACATTACCTCTTGCTCAGTAGGCTCAGTGTTTTTATAATTTGGATCAATCGTTGGAATTGTTTGAATGACTTCGTGTTTGTGATGCCCATTTGTAATATCACCAACCAGCCATGCGGGTGGATTAGGAACTGTTTGTCCGAGTAAAATTTCTCTTTCGTCTAGAAGAGTATTTATTTGTTTATCAAAAATTAATTGTAAACCAGAGGAGTAGGGGCGATCGTCGGGAAGTTTGCTTTTAATACGATTTAATTCATTTACATCTCTATCAATAATAGAAATTCTCGTTAGTATTTGTTCAAACTTTGCTTTCACGGGTTTTAGTCAAAAAATAATTTACTTCTTTATTCAGATTATCTAGTTATTGTATCGAATAAAGCATAAAATAGTATTTAATTATATTTTTGTAGAAAGCCTTTTATTGGCAATTCAGTTTCAATTTTCAGTTCAGATTTTTTTTTTTAGGACGAAATTCATTAAAAGGATTAGACATAGTATGAGAACCATGAGAAAGACTTTCTTGCCATTTGCTTTGCCATCAATTTCAGAGGAGGCAATCGAGGAAGTTGCCGCAGTTCTTCGCTCGGGCTGGGTAACATCAGGTCCAAAAGTGAAGCAGTTCGAAAGGGAATTTGCTGAATACGTTGGAACAAAGGAAGCAATTGCGCTAAATTCTGCAACGGCAGGACTTCATTTGGCGTTAGAGTCAATTGGACTAACAGAAAATGATGCTGTCATTACAAGTTCTGTAACTTTTACAGCTTCGGCTGAAGTGATTTGTTATTTTGGAGCAGCCCCTCTTTTGACCGACATCGATCCCATTCATAACATTATGACTCCCGAGACTTTAATGGATTTGATAAATCGAGAATGTGTTTGGAATGGAAATATTCTTACTCACAAACCAACAGAGAAAAAAATAAAAGCAATCATACCCGTTCACCTTGCAGGTTATACCTGTGATATGGAAGAAATTTTAAAAATCGCCGACCGTTATAATTTATATGTGATAGAGGATGCAGCTCATGCCTTTCCAGCAAAACACAAAAATAAAATGATCGGTGCCTGGGGAGATTTTACTGTTTTCAGTTTTTATGCTACGAAAGGAATTACTACCGGAGAGGGAGGCATGGTTACAACCAATCATCGTGATCATGCAGATAGAATTCGTTTAATGCGGTTACATGGTATTAACCGTGATGCTTATAATCGTCCCGGTTGGTATTATGAAGTAGTTGAGGCTGGATTCAAATACAATATGACTGACATTGCTGCAGCACTCGGGATCGTCCAACTTCATGAAGCAAATGGTTTTTGGGCAAGAAGAGAAGAAATTGCGCTTCGTTATAACTCTGCTTTTTCTGATATTAAGGGAATGAAACTTCCCCTTCCTGATGAGAATGGAAAACACTCCTGGCATCTCTATCGAGTTGAGCTTGATCCTAAACTTGCAAAGATTGGTCGTGATACTCTCGTAGAAGAATTAAAAGAGCGCAATATAGGAACTAGCCTCCACTTCATCCCAATCTTCGAGCATCCCTATTATAAAAAAACTTACAATTTCAATCGTAAGCATTTTCCAAATGCAAGTAAGATGTATGACAAAGCGGTATCGCTTCCTTTATTTGCGGGAATGTCAGATGAAGATGTAGAAGATGTAATCTATGCAGTGCGGGAATTGTTGCGATAATATTTTTTTATAAGAAAAAAAATACTTTCATATTAAAACCTTTGTTTTCCCATATTCAGTAGAGGAATTTTTTACAATGAATACAGAAAAGCTTTTTGGATTAAAACCAAATTTTATCACAGTTGCATATTCGCAATTTATTAAATCAGCGATATTTTTACGTTATGGAATAAATTCGGACGAAAAGATTTTTCTTAGTTCAAAGCCTTCCCCAATTTTAAAAGACTTAGAAATTTTCGGGCGTGGAGACGGTTGCCAGGTTGACAAAGGAATTTTAGTTGGAACAATTCGTATGGGCTATGGTCATCATCGTATGGCGTATGCCGTTTACTCCTGGGTGCTTGCAAAAAAAATCAAACCATACTTACATGATCTTCTTGCAATCGAATCAAACGAAGCCGTTGCCATTAAAGAAATTGATGGACTCTATAGTCAGATGAGTCGCGTTTCTTCTGAATGGGGAGGGCCTATTGAATGGATGTGGGGACAAATTACTGCACAGGGAAATATTGGCTCACTTTATCTTTCAACAATCTTAGCAGAAAGTTATGCCAATATGATGTCTGATCTTTCTCGTTCTCTTCCTTATCTATCTACTTATCCTCTAAATGGACAGGTTGCAGTCGAAGCGGGGTTTACAAACGTTATCCACTTGATATGCGATAATTTTCCTCAATACTATTTACTTGTTCCAGGTGCTTTGAATTTGGTCCAGAGTCCTTCTTCTTATCATAAGTTTATTGATATGGGAGTCCCAAAAGAAAATTTACAAATTGCAGGACATTGGGTTTCAGAGCCTATAGTGACTAACGTTGAAGCAGATTCTAAAGCCCGCTTAGATAGAATTGAAAAGAGAAAACCGAAACGTCTATTACTTCCAATTGGTGGAGCCGGTGCACAAAAAAATTATACTCTTAGTTTTATTGATTTAATTAAAAATAAATTAAAGAATGGGGAATTACACCTGTTTATCAACGCCGGTGACCATGCTTCTATTTTTGAAACCTTAAAAGCTGAGTTAGCCAAGCAGGGAATCAACTACCATGTGGTAAGTGATTGGAATACTTTATTAGATTTTTGTAAGACACATAGTTTTGATGCTAAAGTAGAATCTAAGATTGCACCTGTTACAATATTTTCTTATGCAAATTACTTTGAGGCATTTACGACAACTGATTATTTAATTCGTGTTTCTGATATTTTAGTTACAAAGCCTTCCGAGTTAGCTTTTTATCCAGTTCCAAAACTATTTATTCGTCGTGTTGGTGACCACGAAGCAGCTTCTGCCTTTCGCTCTATGGAATTAGGCGAAGGAACAACGGAATGTCGGGAGCCCGAGCATGCATTTGAAATGGTAAAGCTTTTGACAGAGCAAAATCAGATATTACAACGTATGAATGAGTGCGTTATTCGCAATGCTCGAGATGGAATCTATGATGGTGCTAAGAATGCTGTAGAGATGGCAATGAAATTGCTCTAACAGAAAATCGAAAGTAACCAAAGAAAGTATCTTCGATTAAATCCTTCTTTGGCTTTTCATTTCCAAAAATATATAAGTTGTCTTTAGCGCGGCTAAGGGCAACATATAGAATTCTCCTTTCTTCTTCAATGACATCAGGACTTTCATCAACTTTAATATTCCAACCTGCCTGCAAATCTACAAAGACTGTTCCAAATTCTAGACCTTTGGAAGCATGAATCGTCATGATATGAGTTTTCGGAATTCCAAGTTTAATTAAATGGTCAATTCTAAAATTAGACCTGCATAATACCATTAAATCAGGATTATCCGCAATTTTATTTTTTACAAATTGGCAGAATGAATCTAAACTTTGTTCTTCTCCAATTTTTATTTTAAATACATGACTTTCTCCCTTTCGAAAGGCTTGCACTTTTTTCTTAATGTTTTTTTTATTCTTTGCAATTGGAATAGCGGACGTGTTAATTATAGTAGGCAATGAGCGGTAATTGGTTGTTAAAAAATGGATATTACAAGGAGAAAAGAAATCTTTAAACTTTAAAAAAGGTTCTGTGCTTGCTCCCCTGAATCCGTAAATTGCTTGCCAATCATCTCCAACAACACAGAGACTTTCGGGGTTAAGAAGCCGTAACCACTCAAGTTGTGTTAAATCGGTATCCTGGAATTCATCGACAATAACTCGTTTTACTTCTTTTCGAGCTTCCATTGCCCAGGTTCTTTTTTCTCTAAGACCATCCAGGTAAATTTGAACGAGGTCATCAAAGTCAAGCTTTCCATTTTCTTTTTTATATAGCGAATACTGACTATTTACCTCGATTGCAATTTTAGGGAAATAAGTTTCAAGAAAATTACCGGTTGAGGAAAGTAGAAATTCATAGGGTATACCTCCTATCGCAAATCTTTCTCTCCGAAAGAAATCTTTGAATAGATTTTCTTTTTCATTGGGTTCGATGATTTTAATTCCTGTATTTATAAAATCGGGATTGTATTTTTGTAAAATGTATAGGCAGTAAGCATGAAAAGTTTGAATGCGAATTTCTGGATTGCTTACTTTTTTTTCTAAACGTTCTTTAATTTCAGATACTGCTTTTCTGGAGAATGTGATAACTAGTATTTTATCTTGCTTTTCTTTTTTTTCATGAATTATTTTTTCTAAAAGAGCAATCATTGTGCTAGTTTTTCCAGAGCCTGCAGCTGCAATTACCTGTTTGTAGTTTGTATTGTCTTCTAGAATTTTCAATTGTTCTGAGCTATATTTCATAAGAGTTCCTTCTGTAATAGGTCTTATTGTTGTGTTGATGTGCAGGTTTTGTTAGAATTATTACACAGTTTAGCGTAAAAAATTAATTTGAACTGGAAATAGAAAATCTTGTTAATACTTCGATTAAATCTTCCTTTGTATAAGGTTTTTTTAGGCTGGCATTAAATCCATATTTATCCGGATCAGCTATTGCGGGTGATTCAGAGTAACCGCTAGCAATGATCACTGGAACTTTCTGATTTAGTTTTCTTATTTCTTCTAAAGTTTGAATTCCACCTTTCCCACCCAGAATAGTTAGATCGAGGATAACTAATTGGAATGGAGTTTCAGAATTTTCTGCTTCCATAAAAATTTGAATTGCTTCATCTCCATGAGCTGCAACGGATACTTCATAGCCCATATTTTCAAGTCTAATTGATTCTATTTCTTGAATATAACTTTCATCATCCATTAGAAGTATTTTTGCTTTTCGATTATGAATTGAATTTTTCTTTTCTTTTTCTTCTTGCATGTTTTTATTTTGAGCAGGAAGATATATTATAATACTTGAACCTTGTCCTTCAATCGAATCTACATCTAAGAATCCCCCGTGTTTTTGGACTATGGAGAATACAGTTGTTAGCCCAAGACCAGTCCCTTCTTTTTTAGTTGAGAAAAATGGATCAAAGATTCTAGGTAAACTTTCTTTTGGAATTCCAATTCCATTATCAATAAATGATAGCTTGATATAATTTTGGTTAGCGCTAATTAGAAATTCTTTTTTCTCAAGAATAATATTCTCTGCTTTAACAATGAGTGTTCCTCCCTGCAGCATAGCTTGCTGTGCGTTAATCGCAATATTCTGAATGACTTGTCCAATTTGGTTTTCATCTATTTCTGTTGCCCATAAATTTTTATCTAGTTCATAAACTACATTTATATTTGAGCCGCTCAATGAAAATTGAATGCTTTCTGTTAAAATTGGTAAAAGGGATGCCAATTTTTTTATTGGTGTCCCACCTTTCGAAAAGGTTAGTAATTGAAGGGTTAATGCCTTTGCTCGATTAAATGCAAAAAGAGCTTTGTTTAAATAGTCTATAACTTTGGGATTGTCTTTACTGAACATGATAGCTATTTCTAAATAGCCAAAGATACCTGCTAATAAATTGTTAAAGTCATGCGCAATTCCGCCGGCTAACACTCCGATTGATTCTAACTTTTGATTTCGTTGAATGGTTGTTTCCAATTTTACTTTTTCGGTCATATCTCTAAAGACTAATACAATTCCGATTATATAATTATCATTGCCTATAATTGGATCAGCACTTAGAGCGATTAACATCTCTTTGCCAGTGCTAGTGATTAAAAGAGTGTGTGATTCCGGTTCTATTTTTTTTCTGGTTCTAATTAGCTTTTCGATTGGATCTTCCAATGGAGTTCTAGAAATTTCATTTATTACGTTGAAAATACTCTTTAGTTTTTTTCCGACTGTATCTTCTAATCTACACTCTAATAATTCCTGTGCGGATTTATTTATTGTTACAATTTTTCCATCAGTATCAGTTGAAATTACACCGTCACCAATGCTATGAAGAGTTATGGCAAGTCGCTCCCGTTCGGATGCAATTAACTTTTCAGAAGTTTTACTCGCTGTAATATCTTCAAATACAATCGCAAAAAATCCTTTCTTAAAACTGAATGCACTGATTGAAAAAATCTTATTTAATTCAGGAGCGAAATCTTCAAATTTTAAGATTTTTCCTGTCAGTGGAACTTCGCTAAAAACTTGAATCCAATGCTCCGCGCTGATTGGAAAAACTTGGCGAGCTGTTTTTCCTATAACGTCCTGAGCTTTCAAACCTGTTAATTTTTCAAAAGCTGGATTTACTTCCAAGTATCTGTAATCAATAGGAATTCCCTCTTCATTTAAAATAACTTCATTTAAAGCCAAACCACTTAGCATTTCCTTGTAAAGTGTCCTAAAACGTTTTTCGCTTTCAACTAGATCATCTTGTGCCTTTTTTCTTTCAGTTACATCACGGCTAATACCTAGTAGCCCGATTATTTCACCATTTCTATTCCTTAGCGGGCGTTTTACAGTATCAAAAACATAAACATTCCCATTTGAATAAACTAAATCATTCGGATTGGAAAGTGTTTCTCCGCCTAAAGCAGCTAGGTCATCATTTTCATATCCACGAATTCCTTTTTCTGGATTGCCTTTTACTAGTTCTATATCAACACCATTTTCAATGTCGTTGTGTCCAATTAAATCAGAAGCTTTTTTTCCAACAGATTTTGCTACCATTTCATTGCAGAGAATAGTTCTGAGATTTTTATCTTTTACAAAAATGAAATCAGTTGAGCAATCCAGGATACTTTGTAGTAATTCTACCTTTTCTGTTAACGTTGAATTATTTTTTTTTGTATTTTTTATTCTTTGATTAATACTAAAGGCAATTTTTATACTTTGAATCAAAGTAGTCTTAAAGGATTCTTTGCTGATTATACCGCAAGGAATTATCTCGCTAAATTCTAAAGATGAATTAGAATTCGTTTCATTGGTTAAAAAAAGAATAGGAATATCAATAGATGACCAAAAATAATTTTCTAATTGCATGAATTCTAAATTTTTCTTATCACAAGTATCAATTAGAATTAAATCGAAAGTATTTTCTGAGCTCAGTATTTTAAAAGAGGAGCTAAGATCGTCCAATTGCGATATCTGATAATTATACTTTTCTAAAAAGGAAGTAATAGAATTTGCAATTTCTATATCCGATTCAATTAGTAAAATTTTCTCCATATAAGACTCTAGGTTTATGTATTTTTAGTTAAAAATAAATCCATCTTTTTTACAATTGAAATATTGTATTTTTTAGGGAATAAACTTTTTCATTCGTAAGATTTTGCTAAAAAAACTGAATTTTTCTCCGATCACAGCATTTTTATTTATTTTTTAGATTTTTTTTCAAAAAAAAATCTAATTTGTCTTCGTCTCGAATTATACTTATTTATGTTAGTGAGTAGGGATTTGTGAATATTTGTTAGCAAATTTCACAAAATTTTGAAAATAACTTGACGTATACTAAATATATGTTAAGTATACTAAACATAATATAAGTTAATTTTTTAGTTGACATAATATACATTTATGTCGTCTAATAAATGAAACGGAGGCAACCATGATTATAAGGTCTTTGGAACATCCAGTTTACTATCGTAGAAAAAAAGGCGGACTATCCGGCGCTGAGCTAAAACCCAAGCCTGTTCAGGATAGATATAGCAAGACTTTCGAAGAATATTTATCGGAAGCTTTTCAGGGAGAAGTGGTTCAAAACGGAGCTTGGTTTTCCAATAAAATTTCTGATCTCACCAAGCGTAATCTGAAAAGAATCTGAGCTTATCCTTTGTAAAGGGTAGCTCTTCTAAGACAGACCCTCGTTCGATTGCGATCCGAAGTCCTGAGAAACTTCAGGACTGGGAATTGATTGCTATCTTCTTAGGCAGCGGGGGAAAGGGTCGTAATGTAGAGATTCTATCTAAAGAACTTCTCTCTAATTTCTCTGGAGTATTGGGACTCGTGAATGCTCCAACTTCTCTTCTAAAAAAGCAAAAAGGCATTGGAAAAGCAAAATTGGCAACACTTTTTGCTTTAAGAGAATTTTCAAATCGAATCAAATTTAATAATCTAGTCAAAAACGAGAAACCCAGTAGGGAATCTATCATTGAGCTACTTCAGTTAAAAGTTCTAAAAGAAGTTCGGGAGTGTTTTTATTTAGTAACGTTAGATTCTGATAAAAATCTAATCAATCTAGAATTAGTCGCAAGAGGTGGCCTTGAAGAAGTGGGGGTTCATACACGTGACATCGTTAAGCATATATTAGATGACACCGCGACGTTTGCCTACATTGCCCATAATCATCCACGCCAATCCTGTGAACCGAGTAGATCAGACTATTTGCTTTTTCACCAACTAAAGAATTTACTTTCCCAAATGGAAGTTAATTTACTAGATCAATTGGTTCTCGGAAACGATGGAGTTTTTTCCTGCTCGGAAAAAGATTATTTACTCAAATTTTAAAAACTACACCGTAAAAATTCCTCAATAATCTAAATCAGTTATTGAAAACTTAGATTGCATTTAAAGTATAGTAATCAAATCAATTTATGAACAAAAGAATAAAGAACTTACTGGTTCTATTAATATTAGTTAAACGCGATTATGCTTTGCAGTTTGCAGGAAGTCTACTTGGCATTCTCTGGATACTAATTCAAAGTTTAAGTTTAATTTTCATTTACACATTTGTTTTTTTTGTTCTAAACAAAGCTTCTAATCTTCCAAGTTCAAATCTCGACTATTCAAGTTATATTTTTAGTGGGCTATTGTTTTGGATTCCGCTACAAGAAATGTTGATTCGCGGTGTTAGTATATTAACTGAAAATAGACAATTGATAAAACGTTCAACTCTTGGTGTTGATTTATTTTTATGGATTCCATTCATTCAAATGCTAATACATAGCTTTGTAATATCAATTCCTGTATTTGTAGTTTTGGCCTGGGTGGGTAGTTTAAATTATCAACTTTTTTATTTGTCTTATTTCATGATGATAGCAGTTGGACTTTATCTCATGCTTGTGCTTTCCTATTTGGCGAGGATAAATATTTTATTAAAAGATATATCTCCTATCATTAGACTTTTTTCTCAGTTTTTATTTTGGACATTACCTGTTTTATATTTCCCAACAGGAATCCTAAAAGAGGTAAATCAATATAATCCTCTTATTGTTCCTATTGATTTATTTCGATTTATTGTATTAAAAGATTATAGTTTACAGTTTCCTTTTTTTATTTTTCTAATACCACTTGTTTTTTTTATAATAATATTTTGCTTAACTCGCTTCAAACTTGATGAAGTAGTAATGGATCATTTGTGATTAGAGTTCAGAATCTTACTAAAAAATATATTGGCTTTAAATCTCCTTACGAGAGAATTCTTACAGCTTTAACATTTGGGATAATACCTGGTAGCCGCTCATACACCGCACTCAATGAGATTAACCTGGAAGTCAATCCAGGAGAAATAATTGGAATTATCGGTCGAAATGGTGCGGGAAAATCTACTCTCATAAAAGTTTTATCGGGAGTTTCAAAGTATCAGTCGGGTAGTTTTGAAAGGAAAGGTTCACTCAGGTCTATTTTAGAATTAGGTGTTGGATTCAATCCAGAATTATCGGGCGAGGAAAATGTATACTACAATGGATTAGTCTGGGGATATTCGGTAGAAGAAATTGGAGAGCTAACAGGTTCTATTTTTGAATTTTCAGGACTTAGCGATTTTAAAAATGTTCCCTTAAAGAACTATTCGACGGGAATGATGATGAGGCTAGGTTTTTCTCTCGCAACTGCAAATCGTCCGGATATTCTTTTGGTAGATGAAGCACTAGCAGTCGGAGACGCTAGTTTTCAGCAAAAATCTCTTTCTAGATTTCAGCAATTTAAAGAAGAAGGTTCGGCTATTATTATAGTAAGTCATGATTTAAATTTACTGCAAATGATATCTGATCGGATGATTGTTTTAGAAAAAGGAAAAATTGAGTTTAGTGGATCACCGGCATTAGCCTTAAAAAAATACATTCAGATTTTAGCAGATAATTCTTTCGAAGAGTCGATAAAAGAAAAAAATATTAGTTCAACCTACATTGAATCTTATTCAATACAATTGAGTAGTAGCAATGCTTCGAAATCCATTTTTGGAATAGGGGAGGTTGTTACACTTAAGTTTAGCATAAAGATAAAAGCGGCTATTCCTGATTTGACGATCGGGTTTCACATTGATGATGCGAAAGGACTGAGAGTTTATGGAACAAATTCTTACCATCTCAAAAAAAACTTAAAGAACTTAAAAGCCGGAGCAACAATTGAATATAGTTTTATATTTCCAATGAATATATCTCATGGTAAGTATAATCTTGGTTTTGCGCTTCATGAAGGAGATAATCATACTACTAAATGCTATCTCTGGAAAGATGATGTATTGGACTTTGAAGTAGAAAGACTTGGAGTTTCCAAATTTGACGGACCTGTTTTTCTTCCTGTAGAATGTGACTGGAAAATTAAAGATTAATCTCTCTTTTTATTTTTCTTGAATTTGTCTAATCATTACCTGTAAACTTGTTTCAAGTGCGTGAGTAATCTCTTTTTCTATATGTAGATTTCCTTCTTTATCTACTTTACTTCTAAGAAATTCAATGTGCACGGAAGCCTCATCGATTATAAGCGCAGACATTACGGTTAACGTCTCTGTTAAAGATGCCTTTACAATGGGAGAAGCATTTAAAAAGGCAATTGGTTTACCAATGAATTCTCCACTGGATACAACCCAATCCAGTGCGTTCTTAAAAACGCCTGGAATTCCATGAGCATATTCCGGACAGGAAATATAAAATCCATCGGCTAATGCTAATTCTCTGCGCCAGATTTTTACATTTGGCAGGACTTCGTCTTTATCCAGGTCAGGATTAAAATGAGGTAGTTGATCAATGTGGAAGCTAATTTTAAAATCTACGTTCTTTGGTGCGAGTTTCGCAATTTCATTTAAGGCAGCTAAATTAGAAGAGCCTTTTCGAAGACTTCCTGAAAGTCCGAGTAGTTTTATTTTGTTTACCATTTACAATGCTCGATATTAATTTCTGTCCATTGAAGTGCAATCATATTTGGATGCATATTTTCATCTTCTTTGAGTTTTAAAACTTTCGCAGCTTTATTTAGTTCTTCAAATCCCCAATAGAATTTATGTCCACTCCGTGCGGTTGATAAATCAGGACAATTAGCAAGTCCACTATGGTAAGTGGGTGAATATTGTTTGCCCCTATCGTCAATTAATATATTGGATTGTAAAATGGTGCAGGCACTGTAGTCTTTTATGAATTCCATTTCGATTACTGTTTTGCCCTTACCCACACAAACTTTATTGACTCGAATTTCATTGTAGATATTTACATGATTTATTTCACAGCATACAATATCTCCCTTGGAAGGCTTGGGCTTTTCGACTTTTGGTTTTACTTTCATTTCCCCAATTCTCGCAAAGACTGATACCGAAATGAGAGCGGATAATAGTAATAATACTTTTTTCATAATAACTCCTCTAAAATTTACAATGACTGACTGTGATATCATTCCAATACCAGAATTCCCAATTGGGGAAGGTTGGTGGTAGGTTTTTGTTTTTATTTTCTGTTAGGTTTAGGGTAGAAATTTCTTTGTCTAATTTTTCGAAACTCCAATAGAATTTATAGCCTGGATTGACCTGAATGATTTCTGGACAGGATGGAATATTTTTCATTCCAATGACTTGATAAGATTTTCCGTTCTCATCTGTTAATCCAATGTCAGAAACATTCGAGCACATTGTATAGGGGATAATCACCTGTAACTCAATTCTGGTAGTTTGTTTTTCGATACAAATTTCTGTGATGTTAATTTTGTTTTTGAAAGTTCTCTGAATGGAACAACATTTAGTTTTCTTTTCAGGGGCTACATTTGGTTTAACGCTGGGCGTTGTCTGAATCTTTGCATATATTGCAGGAATGAAAACTATCAATGCAATGAATGCTAAATACTTCATGCTGAACTCCTTTATAGATTGCAATGTCCTACTCTCACATCTTTCCATGACCACCAATTCCATGCACCTGATGTAGGGCTTGGAGCACTTGCATCTTCTTCTATATTGATTGAACTTGTATTCTTGTCAATTTTTTCAAATTCCCATGAGAAAAGGGTATGTCCCTGAATTAGATTAGCTTTGGGGCAATTGTTAATTCCGTGAATTGCAATTGGATTATAGTTTTTTCCTTTGTCATCTACGAGACTAATTCTATCAACATAAGAGCAGGCATTTGCTGTATTTTCTAAATGCATATAAATTAGAGTAGAATTTTTAGTTTGGCAAAGCTTAATTAGCCGCACATTGTCTTGCTCGGTTCCTTTTAATAGACAACAATTTGTTTTCTTTGTTGCGATTGGTTTCTTGATAGGTTTTACACCGGGATTGATAATAGAATATACTTCCATTGATAAAAGTAGAATAAATACAATTAGGATTACATAAATTATGCGCATAGCGTTATGACTTACAATGAAAAGTGTCTACATTTCATGGACTACCCCTTTACACAAAGAATTTGTTTTAATTCGTATTCCACCTTGACTAAATCTTTTTGATTTTCGATTACTTCATCAATGTTTTTGTAGGCTCCAGGTATTTCATCTAGAACTCCTCCGTCTTTTCGGCATTCTACACCCGAAGTTTGTGCTTCTAAATCTTTTAGAGTATAATTCTTCTTAGCCTGTGTGCGACTCATACGTCTTCCTGCACCATGCGAGGCAGAGTGAAACGATTCAGGATTTCCGAGACCACGAACGATATAGGATTTAGTTCCCATAGAGCCGGGGATAATACCCCATTCCCCCTCACGAGCGGATATAGCTCCTTTGCGGGTAACGATAACATCTTCCCCAAAATGAGTCTCTTCGGAAACATAGTTATGATGACAGAGAATAGGCTCTTCAAATTTTATATCTGGAAAAAATCCTTTTAGGATTGTTTTGTAAATTTCAAACATAGTCTGACGATTTAGTAAAGCATATCTCTGCGCCCAGAATAAATCTCTACGATAAGCTTCCATTTCAGGAGTATTGGCGAGAAAAACTGCGAGGTCCCTATCTGGTAAATAGGTATTATGCGTAAGTTTCTTTGCAGTGCTGATATGAATTTCGGCGAGTGTCTTACCGATATTACGTGAACCGGAGTGTAGCATCATCCAAACGGTATTTTCTGTATCCAAACAAAGCTCAATGAAGTGATTGCCTCCACCTAGAGTTCCACATTGGTAAACTGCTTTAGATTCTAAATCCATGACTTTAGGATGAAGAGAGCGAAATTCGGCAAACAGTGAGTTTGTCCTACTTTGGACTTTGGGTTGTTTGTGCTCATTAAAACCGACAGGAATTTTTTGTTCGATTTTATTTCGAATTTCAGTTAGGCTATCGGGTAACGCATCTGCCTTAAGGTTTGTGCGAATGGCTCCCATTCCACATCCAATATCAACACCAACTGCTGCGGGGCTAATGGCATCTTTCATTGCTATCACAGAGCCAACTGTCGCGCCAATTCCAAAATGAACATCGGGCATAACTGCAACATGACGAAAAACCCAGGGTAGGCTTGCGATATTTTTAAGTTGAGTCAATGCTTCTGACTCAACGTCTTCTAATTTTGTCCAGAGTTTTACTGGAACATTTTTACCTTTGAGTTCTGAGATTGACATTCATTAGCCTCTCTTTTAAAATTCGTATAGCCACAGATAAATAGTAAGGACGACAACGGAAATTATTAAACCATAAAAGAATGCCTTAAAGATAAATTCAATCCGAATACTAAAATCTTCAATGGAAGCACGTTTTTCTTCATAGGTCAATGTTTTTTTATGACGGATGGAATTGCCTTCGCTTGTGAAAATTAAATGCTTAAAAAACAATCCAACTAAAATCATTACGATAAAGGCAAGTATCAAAGGAAAAAAATATAAAAAAATCCATGTATATAAATGAATGAAGAAAAGATAAATGCTAGAATTCATTTTGTTTTATAGGATGATACAACCGAAAACTACCCAATACCAGGCTAGTGGAATTGCCAATCGAAGAAATTAATTTGTCCTCTGTGATTTGTTCAATTTTAGAATGATAGATACTTTCACTGTTCCAGCTTTCGCCGACGATTTGAAAAATCTTTTTCACAATGGATTCACCAGAAAGAACTTGAAGAATTTTTTTGGTATCTTTATCCTTTAGAGAGCCTAAATAAATATTCCAATGTTTTTCATTTGGATAGAGAATTTTTATAGATTGTAAGACAAAATGAACAGCAGATGGATTGTGAGCTGTATCAAAAATAAGAAGCGGAGCTTTGCGAAGAATTTGCATTCTACCGGGAATGCTGTGAATACTATTAAGTATCTCCAATGGAAGTGTAGGAGTTGATCTTTTTGAAAGAATAGTATTTACAATGAAGAGAGCAAACTCTTTGTTAAAAGAGATATAATCCTTTTCTACAAAATGAGGAAAAATAAAAAGTTCAATTTGTCTTTCTTTGCAGAAGGATTTTGTTTTTTCGAGAATATTTTCGGATTGTAAGAAAGAAAATAAAAGCTTTGTGTTAGAGCCAGCAATTTGTAATTTTTCAAAAAGAATTTTTTCTTCTGTGTCACCTAGAATTTCTGTGTGATCGAGACTAATTTGTGTTAATACAACAATTTCGGGATTTACAAGTTTAGTTGCATCAAGTCTTCCACCCAGGCCTGCTTCGTAAATCTCTGTCTTACAGGCGTTATCCCGAAAATATAAAATAGAAAGAAAAGTAAAAAATTCAAAATAAGAAAGAGTTTTGAGTTTTGTTATTTCGGAAGAGGAAAAAGAATTTAATTTATCATTCATCCAATCATCTGAAATCATTTTTCCATTAATTTGAATTCTCTCATTTTGAACTAATAAATGTGGAGAAGTATAAAGTCCAACGGGAGAATAAGAAGGCAGAGAGGAAAATAATTGGCTTAAGAAATAAGCTGTCGAGCCTTTGCCGTTAGTTCCAACAAGAGAAATTCTAAGGAAACTATCGCCTGGTTTTAAAAGTTCAAAACTTTCTAGAACAGAGCGAAATTCGTCCAAGGAATATTCTTTGAAGACGTTAAAGTTGCGAGTTTTTTCTAGATTGGTTAAGCTAGATAAAAATTGGTTTACATTCAAGTGAGGTTTCCTTTTCTTTTAAGAAGTAGACAAATCAGACTGTATTTATGCAAACAAATTTTGAAATTATAAACATCGATTCTAATTTTAGAACACAGGCGATAGAGCTTGTGAATCAATTTTTTAGACAATTAAACGCAATGAAACTCGATGGAGTTTTTAAAGTGAAGCCCAGAGCTGCGGCTAAGATGGTTGATATCTACCTGAAATTACAAGGGACGGGCAAAGTCGTGTTTGTCGGTGCAGTGATTGATAAAGAGCTTGTTTCTTTATTGATTGCAAGAACAGAAGAGCGCCCGCATTTAGAGGAAGAAAAAATAGTCTACATTGACCTCGCAGTAACCAAAAGAGGTCGCATGAAAAAAGGGTATATGCATGCGCTTCTTGATTATACAGAAGCATGGGCAAAGAAAAAAAAGATTCCAGTGATCGAGCTTCGCGCTTTAACAGACAACAGAGACGCTGTCCGCTTTTGGGCTAATCGTGGTTATTCGGACTTCTATATCCGATTTAGGAAGTTAGTGTAAAAATTGAAAGTAGAAAATGGAGACGCCGGGGGTCGCACCCTGGTCTATTGCACAGAAGTAAAACTGCTATATGTTTAACTTGAATGTAAGAATGGAGACGCCGGGGGTCGAACCCGGGTCCTATTGCACATAAGTAAAGCCTCTACATGTTTAGTTTGTAAATAAATCTCGAAGTGCCTTGACCCACAAACAGGTGATTCACTCCTATCCAACTTTGGTTCTGCACAAATCCAAGCTGGAGAACGACTTGTGCAACTTTCCGTTTAGAGTCGATACGCTGCCCACCGGAAAGTTAGAGCAGTTTCTCGTAGCGGCTTAGATTAAGCTGCTAAAGCTAATTCGTTGTTAGCGTTTGTTTTTTGAGAGTTTTTAAAGGCGGCCTCTCACCTCTACATGCCACAGTACCCAGGTCTACAACAGTCGAAACCAAATCGTCCCCATTTACTTGTGAAGATTAGACTGTAATTTATTGGCTTTTGTTTTGTAAATAAATTTTTTTGGGTGTTGCGCTACCTAACCCCAGATTTTTTATATTTCAAAAAATCGAAACAAGTTGCCCCTTCCCTAAAAGTTAAGAAAAAATACCCTCTTTACAGAAATAGGCTTCAGGGAAGGGGACTTATACAAATTGATTTTGCAATTCGATAGAATTGGAGTTAGGTAATGCCGCGCTAGCCTTCCTGGTATTCAGTTTTAATTTTCTTTTTTAGATCATTGATTCAGCATTGGAACAAAAGCGCGGTCGGATGTATAAGAATGAAAAGTGTTATGATTCAATACGTTGATGTATTGCGGATAATGCCGAATCGCCCAAAAGATTATATAAGTAGACGAAAACTTTTAATAAATAAGGATTGTAATTAATATGAAAAGGTTAATTTGTATTATCCTGTGCGCTTTCTGTTTAGTCCAATTTCAATGTAGAACTCTATTCGAGATTGGAAATGGAAATTTATTTCCTTACGGAGGAACCATTAAAAATTGGAAGTGTATTACTGCGAAAGTAGATGAGGATAATCCGAGGCTTGATCAATTTCAAAAACTATTTTGCATCATTGATTTTCCAATGAGTTTTTCTTTTGATACTGTTTTCTTATTTGTAACGATTCCAAATGCTTTGAAATCCGACGAAGATAGTAAATAAAATATTTATTGCCTAATTTCTTAATTCAATCGACGTTACTTCTACGGAGACATCTATGAAAATTTTTCCTATATCCAGACAAAATCTATTTAAAATTCTACTCGCCTTTAGCTTACTTTTCTTTTTTTCAGGAAAGGGAATTGAAGATGCGGAAATTCCTGATTCACCGCTCTCGCTTACTGCAGGCGATGGAGCGGGTCTAGTATTAAAGGGCTATGAGTCTAACACGGTGTTAGATGGGTTTATAGCATTTACTGAAATTAAGTTAAAATTCTACAATCCTGAAAATCGTCAGAGAGAAGGGCGGTTTAGAATCACTCTACCGGATAACGCTCATTTGGCTCGCTTTGCTATGCAGATAGACGGACGCTGGCAAGAAGGCGAAGTAGTCGAAAAAGAAAAAGCGGTTCGTGCCTATGAAGATTTTCTTCATCGAAAACAAGATCCGGCACTTCTTGAGTCGGATGCAGGCAATGAATTTAGTGCTCGAATTTTTCCGATTCCCGCAAAAGGGGACAAAGATTTAATTGTTTCGTATTCTACTGTTCTAGATACCGAGCCTCCTCAGTATACGATTCCACTGGTGGGACTTCCTGAAATTGATAATTTTAAAGTCACTGTCCTTTACGATGAAAAAGAATTTCAACAGGAAAATCAAAAGGCAACTCCAGCGAAAGACGAAGGAAATACTGTAAGTAGAAAATTATTTTCCATTCAAAAGAAAAATTATAAACCAGAACGAGACTATGCCTTCGAGCACAAAACAAAGGGTAACCTCTACTTGAAAAATGATTCTTTGTTTGCACTTCACTTTGTTCCTTTCAAAGAATCGTCGAGTGAAAAATTCAAATCGGAGAAGGGAGTATTCTTAATTGATACCTCTGCTTCTGCAGCGATTCGTTACAAAGAACATTTAGAAAAACTCGAAGAAGTCATTAAGAAGCTCGGTCTTAAAGAGGTTCATATATTTGGCTTTGACAATAAGCTTACCTATTATGGCGATTCAATCGAAGATTTAAAGAAATTAGAAAAGCTTCTTCCTCTCGGAGCGAGTAATCTCTATTCTGCACTCAAAGGAATTTCTTCTAAAGCTGATGTAAAAGATGCAAGGTTATTCCTGGTGTCTGATGGTGTTGCCACCGCTGGAAATATTGAGAAAACTAAGATTGCTGACCTTGTCAAGAGTCAAAAATGGATTAGCCGCTTGGATTTTATCATCCCTGGGACGTATAAAGATGCAGGCTTAATTAAGAAGATAATCCCTCTTGGAAAAAATCCTGGCACAAGTGTTGAGCTAGGAGATGAGTTAGATTCTATTCTTAAAAAAATAAATCGGAAAGTCTATACGGATAATAAAATTTCTATCGCAGGGGCAAAGTGGTTTTATCCGGATACTCTGGATTCGATTCAACCAGGTGATCCTGTTGTTGTATTTGGTGAGTTAAAAGATAAAAGTGGCAATCCATCAAAGGACATTCAGTTTAACGGAAAGCCCGTGGATAATTTTACCAATCTTACAATGGATGAATTGTTACTCGAGCGGGAAGCAATGGCAGCGCGTATCAATCGCCTCATTGATTTATCTGAGAAAGAACAAAATGAAGATACAGCGAAAGGATTTGAACTCCAAGCCCGAGAGCTTTCCATTAAGCATAGAATTCAATCTCCCTTTACTTCTTTTTTAGTTTTAGAAACCGAAGCGGATTACCAGAGATTTCAAATTACCCGTAACTCATTGACTAATATATTAACCATTGGTGTTGGTGGGCTAGAGGTGATTAACCGCCGCAATTCTAAAAATTATGAATTCTTAAGTGAAGAAAGAATCGAAGAAGCAAGGCGTAATAAAGAGGCAGAAGCAAATCGTCTTGTTAAAAATCATCCTAAGAAAAAATCCAAGGGAGCGAATGGAAATTCTACTTCTTCGAGTGACTCTATCGCTGCAAATAAGATGGATTCAGGTGCAAATTTTGATGAAGATGATGGTTCGATGGAAGAGCCCCGCAGGGCAAATGAAAAAACGTCCCCTTCCAGTCCGCCAATGCGTGATAAAGATGTGGACAGAAAGAAAATGGATGAATCTTCAGTCTCTGGCAAATCATCCGTAGCCGATACAAAGCCTTCCCCTAAACCAGAAATGAAGTCTGAAGAATTAAAAAAAGAAATCTCTGTTGAAAAGCCTCAGTCTACTCCGGCTAATACTGTTTTACCAACAAGGGATGAAGTCGAACAGCCTCCAGAAAGAGAAAAGCGTAGACTGGAATCGATTCGTAGACCACCACCCCGTCCCCGTCCTGAGCCAGAAGAGAAAAGAGAAAAGGTAGAGCCTTATACTGGAAATATGAAAAAGTTTCAGTCTTTACTCGATAAGAAAGAATTAAAGAAAGCCTATCAATTTGCTTTAGATTGGCGAATCAAAAGTCCAGATGACGCCTTAGCTCTTATTGCTCTTGGAGATGCATTTGATAAGTTAGGCGATAAACCAAATACAATCCGCGCTTACACATCTCTTGTAGATTATTTTCCCAAGCGTGCGGATATTCGTCGTTGGGCGGGAGAGAAACTCATGTCTATCGGAGAATACGATGATGCAATCGATACTTTAAATCATGCACTCATTCAGCGTCCCGATCATCCTAGCAGTTACCATCTATTAGCAATCGCTTATATCAAAGACAAACAATACAAAGCAGCCGCTGGAGTTGCACTGAAAGGAATCAATTTTCAGTTTGATGGAAGATTCGGTGCTGTGCATGATATTCTCTATGACGATTTAGATTTGGCGTATAGTCTTGCTATGAAGACAGACAGTAAGGACAAAGAATATTTTACTAAAATCAAATCAGAGTATAAGATTAAGCAGCTAACAAAAGAAATTCGCTTTATCCTGGTATGGGAGACAGATGCGAATGACGTTGACTTTCATATCTATGATAAGAACGGAAACCATGCTTACTACAGCTCAATGGAGCTTGCCAGTGGTGGTGCGTTATACGCTGACTTAACCGGTGGTTATGGTCCTGAGTGTTTTCGTATTATCAATCCGCTTGCATTTCCGTATAAGCTAGAAGCACATTATTATAGCCGTGGACCAATGGGCTATGGAATGGGAGCAGTTCAGATTATCCGCTATGATGGTGATAAAGAATTAGAAGTGGATACTCGTGATTATGTAATTATGAACGATGGTGCTTTCTTGGATTTGGGGGTTGTTAAGGAGTAGGGGGAATTAAAAGAATACCACAGATGGACACGGATAAAAGATTAAGGATTATTGAAGCCATCTTTGTTTATCTGTGTTCCAACTCAAAGTTGCTTCTTAGGGCGCAACATAATGTTGTGAAAATTTCTTATCTTAGTGACATTGTATGTGGCGCCTATTAAGGTAAACCAATCCATTTACCAACTCGCTCAATATGCTCTTTTAAGGCAGGTTGAGTAAGTGTCGGATAATATACTATATCTACACGATAGGGTAAACTGCTTTCCTGAAAATCTGAAGTGAGTTTTAAAATTATATCTTCGCTTACATTTTCATTCATGATAGCCAAATCAATGTCACTTCCTTTTTTAAAGTTTCCTTTGGCTCTGCTCCCAAATACATTGACCGTCTTTATTGCAGGATATTTTTTTAGGATATTCTCAATCGTTTCCATATCTCTTACAGTAAGTCCAAAAGAGTTTTTATTAACTTCTCTTGATGAAATTGGGTTATTCATTATTAGCCTGAACTTGGAAAAATTGATATAGCTTTTTTAAACTTAAATACGTTTCCTCTCTCAATTTTTTTTCATGAGTTAAAAACTTTTGTCCGCTATAATCATGCGATAGATCATTTCTCATATCTAGTCCATCAATTAACTCCTGCGCATAATCAATATAACCACTTTCTTGCGCTAAGCGTAACGTATCCTTTGGTGAGGGTTTAAATGAAAATCCTTTATCCTCTAGAAAGTCCTTTAAAACTTTCCATGAAAGATCCAATGTAAATTCAAATCTTTGAATCAGACCATTTCTTTCCAATTCATTTAGAGTTTCTAGTTCCATTGCTTCTTTTAATCGTAAAAAAGCACTTTCAAAATTTTGAAATCTCTGTCTCCATCTAATATCTTTCTTATCCATACCAATCCTCAATTAAAATTATCGGTTTTTTAAAAACAAATTTCCCAGAGCGTAAATAAATAAGATAACAAAGAGTTGGGCTTAGATTTGACTCATGCAAAATAAAAAAGGGAACAATGAATTTATTTCTAAATTTACTGTTCCCTTATATTAGGAATGATTAGTTTGCCTAACTAAATCGTATAGCGGCTAATCTCTAATACCTTGAAGTTCATATGGCTACCTTCAAAGTCTACGGAAGCTGTGTCGTCTATCTTCTTGCCTAATAATGCTTTACCCATTGGAGATTGGTAGCTGATGATGTTCTTTTCTGTATCAGCATCCCATGCACCTAAAATAGAATAGGTGACTTCTTCCCCATTGTTTTCATTTTTTAGTTTAACAGTGCAACCAATATTGATCTTGTCTGTTTTTACATCAGTGATATCTAGAATTCGAGCGCTCTTTAATTCAGTTTCTAACTTCTTGATTTGAGCTTGTAATTGAACTTGTTTTTCCATCGCTGCTTTGTATTCAGCATTTTCTCTCAAGTCCCCTTTCTCTTGTGCTTCCCCAATATCTCGTGAGTTCTCTGCCATCTCTACGTTTACAAGGTGTTCGAATTCTTCTTTTTTAGCGTTGAATCCCATTCTTGTAACTAAGATAACATTGCTTGGAATAGAGTAGGTATCATCTACAGAGTCATCATCTGAACTCGTATAATTATCATCCCAAGAAAATCCAGGTTTCAATGTATTGATAAGATTTAATAACTTATCTTTTTCTGCGTCAGTTACATAAGGAACTTCTTTGAATAGAGCGTAGATTTTTCTGATAAAATCAGAATCACTGGATTTTATAATCATGGAAACAGTTTCATTGTCATTTCCAAAAAGAATATCCATTGCAGCATTCTTTAGCTTTGTTCCTTTCTCTTCAATCTTACCGAGTGGTTTTAATAGACGGAAAGTTCTAAGAACTAAATCAGAAGTAGAAACATTAATCCAGGAATAATCCCAAGAACCGGATAATATGGATTTTGCGACCCATAAAAAGACTTCTGGATTTTCTTTAGATTTATTGATAGTAGTTTCAATAAATAAATTTAGCTCAGAATATTTGCTTTCTGCTACTAATATCCCAAATGCGTATTTATTTACTTTTACAGGAACTTCAAATAGGATTCCCATAAAAATATTTGTATACTCAGGATGGTATTTTCTAATTAAATTGAGGTAATTCTTTTTTACATCAACGTTAGTTAATTGTTTAGAAATTGCAAGAAGCTCTTCTTTTGTTTGTGATTGGATTAGCTTTTGAATATCGTCTGGCTTTTGATGACGTGGTAAATCATCTGAGTGAATGATCTCGGATGCAATATCCAAATAAAGATAAGCTACTAATTTGCGTAAAATATCCTTTGCTTCTTCCTCTTCGTAGTAGAAGTGATTAAACGATTCTACGGCTCCTTCAGCTTCTTCGTAAACTTCTAAAGCTTCTAGTGCGATGTCTAATTTTTTATTTGGGTCAGTTACAGCTGCAAATTTATCAGATAATTCTTCTGTTAGAGAAATTGGCTTTTGACGGTAGATGATTTCATCTTTCTTCTTAGGATTAAATCCGATACGTGGATCTTTCTTAAGTAGAACTTTTGCTTTATTCCACCATTTTGACCATTCATCAGACTTACTTAAAAACTTAGTAGTAATCTCTGCCTTGATATCACCAAGCGTCATTAGGTTGTCATGAGAAGTGAGAAGCTCAACGAAGAAAGTAGGTATATCAGTTTGGAAGAGGTCTATAATCTGTTGTTTGTTTTCGTATAGTTTTACCCAGATATGATCTTGCTTGAGTGGCTTGAGACTTGTAATTGCCATTTGAATGGAAAGCTTGTGCTCTTTTTTGTCGAGGAAGTCAACTACAATAGAATCACTTGCGCTACTGATTGATTTGATTTGTCCAACACCCCAATTTCTATGCATTACATAGTTGTTGGTATCAAATACAATATTTCTTTCGAAATTGGTAATACATGCCTTAATGGATTTCTTGCTGTTTCCAATTTCCGACATTTTTAGGAATTCTTCAAGAAGAGAATGGTTTGCGTATTTTGCTTTGTAAGCTCTAATTAAATCATTTCTAGCTTTTTGTGATAATGGCTCATGATCTAGAATTTTCTTAAGCAGTAGAATAGTCTTATCGTGGTCTTCTAATTGCTTATAAGTTTCCATCAAAGGATAGAATAAGATTACAATTCTTGATTTTTCACGCGCTGATAAAAGGATTCTTTCAATTTTTTCAAAGAAAGGAATATCTTCAAAGTTATGTTGAATTAAAATTGCCCAGATTTCTTCTAATTGGCCATATTCTTTGGAACGGGCAAATGATTCTGCTGCTTGCTTTAAGAAGATAATAGCTTTGTCTCTATCTTCATCTAGAATAGATAGTGCATATTTTTTAGCAATTTCTGGATTCTTGCGATCATGCTTTGCAAGTTTCTCTAAAACTAACTTTAGCTCTTTATTTTTATTTAGCTTTTCTAATGCTTCTGCTTTGAATTTTAATGCGAGTCTTTGCTCGCCAAATTGTAAAATATGATCTGATATGTATTCGATGATTGTCCATTTGCCATGAACTTTAAATTGTTCTAAAAGGGACTTTAGGTGGTTCGAGTCTTCAATTTTGTTTTGAATAAGCGATAAAAAGCCAGTTAAATATCGTGCAGAAATGCTTTCTGGATGATCTTTTAGATGATCTTCAATTTTTTGACTTGCTTCATCTAGTTTTCCAACCGATTTGTAATGAGCAATCAAATCATCTAAGATTTTAAATTTCGTAACAGGGACAGAAGAGGCATCTACGCGGACATAGATATCTTCATTAAACAGATTTGTGAGCTTATCTAGTTCACTGCTTGATTTTTCGTTCGTTATGACTGTTTCTTGGGACATGAAACCACTCCAAAAGCAATTAAAGATTTATTTATTTTTGTTTATTTTAGTAAAAGAAGACGCTAATTTCTAATATTTTGAGGTTAGGAAATAAGTAAACCATAAAATATATGTTGCATTTTGAATTATCCCTTTAAAGGGATAGGGGATAAATTCTATTATTCTGAGAATGTGTAGGCAAAAAAAATCCCCACTACTTACGCAGTGAGGATTTTCCCATTTGAGGAAGCTTTATAATTAAGGCTTCTTTTCTGCTGCAGGAGCGCTTTTAGCACCGCCAGAGTTACCACAATCCTTAACAGGCTTGATACCTTTAGCTTTTGCTTCCACTTCTTCCACTCTTTGTTTGTTAGAACAATCTTCTGGATCAAAGTCTAAATTTGCTCCATCAAAGTGAACATCAAAAGTATCAGCTAAGATTTTTAGCTCATCAAAGAATAAATAAGTAATGTCTCCGCCAGTTTTTGGTGTAGATCTTAATTTAAACTGTTTAAATACAAGACTTTTAGTTGCAGGATATGCCTCAACGAATTGAGGAATATTAGCAGGAATTACAGCAGTCATTGGTCTCCAACCTACGAAGTTTACAGATCCAAATTTGATTACATGTGTATCCCCTTTATAGTCTTCGAACCAACCTTCTAGGATATAGTCAATTCCTCTTCCAAGAACCCATACAGACATAGATTTGGTAACACCAGGTAATTCTACTCCGTAAATAGGTTGAATGTTTACGTTATTGATGTCTCTTTTTTCAGGAGTTTTTTGAGCTTCTGTGTTTGAAAAAGCATTGTCGTTTATAAACATTCTCGGACGGTTGATTAAAAAGTCAGGAGTTCTAGGAGGTCTGATAGTTACTTCATTGTTTCCTGGGAAAGTAAAATGAAATTTCAATGCAAGAACTTGCGCATTTTCTTTATCTTTACTTAAATCAATATATCTAACATCTCTTGGATAACCTTTGAGTAATTTAACCTGTCTCATTGACTGAGTTGATGGAGGTAAATCCTTTTTGTAAGGTTTCTTTCCATAATTGTCTGGAATTTCAGAGTCTTTATCTGTAAATACTTCCCACTCAGTTTTGTCCCAAGTCTCAAGAGTAATGGATTTTAACTCGGTTGAACCAAGATCATTTCCATTTGTTGTTTTTAATCCTTTTTTTTCTGCATATGCTATACCGGAAAATGCAACAGCGATTGCTATTAAGCCCGAAAGTATGCCAATTAATTTCTTCTTATTATTCATATATTCCCTCATACCAAGTAAATAAATTCTACCAGTTATCCTTGATTTCGAAACCAGGATAAATCATATCATACTTATCAGATCTTACTTCTAAATCATCAACATAGAAATAAAAATCTCCTGCCACTTCATGCACATCGCTAGCTACGAATAAAGATACAAAGTGAATGTTTTTGTCGAGTAAAGAGTATCTTGTGCTTTGTGGAACGTATCCAGGAATTGGAGCTGTTAATTTTCTCCAACCAAAGAAGTCCAGGCGACCAAGTCTGATGTTGTGAGTATTTCCTCTGTAGTCTCTAAATTTTGCATACATTGTATGTTTGAATTTTCTTCCAAGAACCCAAACCGAAATTTGGCGAGCTTTACCTTTTATAATGTACTCGTGTGGAGGAGAAAGTTCTACTCTATCAAAACCTTTTTCTGCAAAGAAGGTTTTTACACCTAAGATATGGTTTGCACCAATTCTATCTTTTTGGTCTTCTGCAACTGGAACGTATTCACCTTTCTCGTTCTTTTTATCTGGCACTGATTTTTCATCAAATACGTCTTTAATGATACCTCTTTGTATCATTTTAAGAACTTTGGTTTGACCCAGCGGAGTAGTTGACTTAGCTCTCCAGTCTTCGGATTCTTCGAAGTCCTCAAGCGTAACTCTTTCCAAAGGCTCAATCGCCGCACCACCGCCACCACCACTATTATTAGCAGCAGCCGGAGCTGTCTTTGTTTCCTGTGCATATATAGATGGTAAACCTAGCACAGCCATCAACACCATCATAACAATATTTTTAAACTTCATT
>Ga0209174_10000085_pt1 | contig 69414 bp, 45 predicted proteins | sample JI91814BDNA_FD_187505 | JGI IMG/M metagenome (GOLD analysis project Ga0209174, IMG submission 187505) | Wastewater effluent complex algal communities from Wisconsin, to seasonally profile nutrient transformation and Carbon sequestration -... | ecosystem: Engineered > WWTP > Effluent > Algae...
CAAAAAAGTTCACTCACTCTTTCCCGGCGACGTGATTCAAATTGGCTCGATCTCGCTGCGAGTCGACTATGCCTCCGATACCGATCCAGGCAAGCCACCAGTGAAACGTGTTTCCTCGCACAATAGTGCAACGCAACCCATGAAAGCCGTACGCCCAGAAGACATTCCATCCTTCAAACCTGCCGAGCCACCCAAGAAGTGGTGGGAGTTTTGGAAATAGCTGCCTGTCGATAATGATTTCGTAGCCACATCACTCTTTTACGATTTTCTCAAGTCGAACGTTTCCGTTCGTAATGTTTACCCAGAGTATTGCGTCGAGCGCTGTGTGTCGCAAAAACCGAACAAGATTGGATTTGTACGACTCGATTCTTTCTGTTAAACACGTCACTTCGAACGAATGATTTGGTTCGATGAGGTGAACGGGTTGCTTACCAGTGACCTTAACGTCCCAAAACGTATTAATGTTCTTGTCCGCTAATTTCGCCAAACGAACCATTGCCTCAAGATACAACGGTGCAGTAAGACCTGTTCCCCAGTCCTGAATCAGAGACACAACTATTTGCTCGATGGATCGACAACAGGATCTATCCGCCCAACCAATCCGCTCCAACGTGAATTCTCGCCGGTCGTCGACTGACATATGACAGTTTACGAACTTGTGCTCAATTTGTGCACCACCGAAGCTAATCACTTTCCCATGGTTCAGCCCTGTAAGCATCAGATACTGAATAAGTTGACTCGTATGAGATGGCGAGATTGACTTTGAAGCTTTCAGTTCGAAGACACAACTGGAATCTACGACGAGGTCCATGTAGAGTTTCTTCATGAAGTTCTGATGGATAAGATTGATCTCTATTTCCTCTGACGCACGAATACCCAACGATTGTCGTAGTGTCGACCGATAAACAGATTCCTGAAACTTGTTTCCCATTTTGGCGTAAAGGTCCAAAGCGACGCCAACAACATCGTAGGCGATGTCACCAAACGCAGTTTGTGAACAGGGTGACAAAGGAATTGATGTTCGCACAGGCATAAAGATCTCCTTATCATTCCCACCCATACATATACACATGAACACACCCATTTACAATCACTGCGAAGAAACGAACACGTGTTTTGCGTGTTTTTTTTGGCTTTAATGCAAGCGTTCTCAGCCTTAATCTTTAGTAGGCGGACTCCACCGTACGCGCGAAGAGATAGACGTCGACCTTAAGAAAATGTGGGAAAACGCTGCCCGAAAATCTAATCTCTCCTATTTTTTGCCCTAAATCTTTTTGCCTCTATGTTCCCAGGCCAACAGCGCGCTCGCTTCCAGCCGCATTTTCCATAGGCAGAAAAATGGAGGGCAGAAAAAAAGCGAACGACGAATCCTTTCCTACTTTTTTTGCCCTCAATCTTTTTGCCTCTCTGTTCCCAGGCCAACAGCGCGCTCGCTTCCAGCTGCACTTTCCATAGGTTGAAAAATGAAGGGCAAAGAAAAGCGAACGACGAATCCTTTCCTACTTTTTTTGCCCTAAATCTTTTTGCCTCTATGTTCCCAGACCAACTTCGCGCTCGCTTCCAGCCGCACTTTCCATAGGTAGAAAAATGGAGGGCAAAGAAAAGCGAACGACGAATCCTTTCCTACTTTTTTTGCCCTAAATCTTTTTGCCTCTATGTTCCCAGGCCAACATCGCGCTCGCTTCCAGCCGCATTTTCCGTGAGCAGAAAAAAGGAGGACAAAAAAGCGGACGAGGAATCCTTTCCTACTTTTTTGCCCTAAATCTTTTTGCCTCCATGTTCCCAGACCAACGTCGCACTCGATGGCATCCACAACTCGCTAAAACAAAAAGCGATCACAGTGTGGCTGGACATTAACACAAGCATTATTCCTTTGCGTTAAGAAAGCACTTTTACACTTCTTTCCGCTGGATATGGCATTTCTATGACGCCTGTGCTATCGTCAGTTGCGTTCGATAATCTCTGTTGTTTTGGAGGAAATCATGAGCCCATTCCACAAAGCGTTTCTTCTTACGCAGGCAATATGTTGGTGCATTTGCGGTATCGCGCAAGCGCAGTCGAATTGGCCGCAGTTTCGAGGGCCTGGGGCGCGAGGCGTAGCGGAAGGGAGTGCACTTCCTGACACTTGGTCGTCGACCGAAAATGTGGAATGGAAACGCGATATTCCTGGACGTGGCTGGGCGTCACCGGTGGTTTGGGGTGACAAGATTTTCTTATCAACGGTGGTCAATACGGGAACATCCGAAGAGCCTAAGAAGGGACTCTATTTCGGCGGCAATCGACCAACACCACCAGAGTCAGAACACCAGTGGCGTGTGATGTGTCTCGATCTCAACAGCGGCGAAATCGTGTGGAACAATTTGGTGCACGTCGGAAAACCACAAGCCCCGATCCATGTCAAAAGCAGCTTCGCTTCAGAGACTCCTATCACCGACGGTGAACGAGTTTACTTTTGCTTTGGTAGCGTCGAGATCTTCTGTATGGATTTCGATGGCAAAGAAGTCTGGCGACATGAACTCGCTCCACTCCCTACGCGCTATGGCTGGGGTATGGCGGCATCCCCCGTTTTGCACGCTGGAAAACTCATCTATTGCAACGACAACGATCAAGAGTCTTATCTATTGGCGCTCGATGCCAAAACCGGAAAGGAACTCTGGAAAACCCCTCGCGACGAAAAAAGCAATTGGGCCACACCCTTCATCTGGGAAAATGAAAAACGGACCGAAATCGTAACGCCCGGAAGCGGTGCCGTGCGTTCGTACGATCTCGACGGAAAGCTGCTCTGGTCACTCACAGGCATGTCGAGCATTACGATTGCTACTCCCTATGCAGCCCATGGCCTGCTCTATGTATCGTCGGGCTATGTGGGTGATCAAAAACGCCCGATCTATGCGATCAAGCCAGGAGCTTCAGGGGACATCTCCTTGCAAGGCGACGCAACCTCCAACGATTACATTGTTTGGTCGCAACCCAAAGCGGCCCCCTACAATCCAACCACGTTGGTATCAGGCGATCGACTCTATGTCCTCTACGACCGAGGCTTGGTCGCTTGTTACGATGCGCGAACGGGAAAAGAACTCTATGCTCCCAAACGTCTTCCTGATGGTAAAGCCTTTACGACATCACCTTGGGCCAACCAAGGCAAAATCTATTGCCTCAATGAAGATGGCGTTACCTTTGTTCTCAAAGATAGCGATACCTTTGAATTGCTGCACACCAACAAACTCGCTGACGACGACATGGGCATGGCCACACCTGCAATTGCTGGTGACCGCCTGCTCATCCGCACGTCAGCCAGACTGTATAGCATCAAGAAATAGCCACCGCTGGCAAATCAGCAAGTGGCTGGCGAACATTTCTGATTATCGAGCCTTGCGCTCATACGTGTAGGTCAACGTGGACTCGGACAAGGTAATGTCCTGGATCGCTTTCAAAAGTTCTTGGCGATTGAAACGTTCGGCGACGAGCTTCGGTTCAGCGGATAGGGCATACAAAGTGATGTGATATTCCTTGACGCCTGGCCCTTTGGAATTCATCGGGTCATAACCAGCTCGGCGTTTGTCATTCAAACCGAAGACACCTACGTTGCGACTATTCTTCTCCAAAGCTCTCACATCCGCAGGAATGTTGCTGATCACCCAATACGACTTCACTTCTTCGGCGTTGGCATTCGGTTTGTGCCACAATTGCAAGGCAAAACATTTTGTACCAGCGGGCACATTGGACCATTGCAATGGAGGCGAGATGCCAGCTCCGTCGCCAGTGAATTCAGCGGGCATCGCTCCATGATGAGTGAACGCGGGACTGGTCAAGAGAAACGCGTCCTTCGGCCGATCGTCTTTCATGACTCCAGCGCTTCCAGCGGGCATCGCGTTGCCTGCTCCGCCTGGTCCATTCCGACGAGGCGAGTTTTCTGCTGGGCGGCCCTCCCGCGGCCGATCATTGCGCGGCGGTTGCTCGCCTCTAGGAGGTGGGCGCCGTCCGTCGGAGCGTATCGGATACGTTTCTTTTTTCACATTACCATTTGGATCAGTGAACGTGAACAAATACGCCTCCGGACTTGCATTGTATTGAACCGATCCCGTACGACCATTTTGCTCATAAATCACCTTCACCTTTTTTTGCTCATCGTTGCGTTCAAAGCCCGTGATTTTCGCGCCACGCAAGGGAGTGAGGGCAGCTCGAGGTGAATAAGCTCGAGGCTGCGGATCGATTTGATCATCGCGAACCGTTACCTCGCCGCGCATGCCACCGTTGATGTAGGGATATGTCTTGGTGGAATAGTAACGATAACTACCGTTTTCCATGCGGCCGTTGAATTCATCCAAGTCTGTTGGAACCTTTCCTTGTGCATCGGTGTAACCATACAACGGAAATCCATCCAACGCATACGCGATTGGTTTTCCTGGTCCCACCATTTTTTCTAAATGAATTGGCGCGATGTGGTAGTGATAATCATCACCTCGCCCACAATGCCCACCATATTGATCCAACTCCCCTGCCAACAAAGTATCGGTCCGTCCATCGTTTTTGATCGGATTGAAAATCGGTACGCCATTTACGGCGAGCGCTATCGCACCCCGAAACAACTGCTCTTTCGCTGAAACAGGATTGCGAGCGAACTTAGGATGCAGCGGAATACGCCACGCGTTATCACCGGTATATTTCTGTGGGAGGGGAACTTGTTGTTGCCAAGCAGTGATGCCCGTCATCATCGGATGGTCGGGCATCCCGTTCGATTCGACATACAGAAAGTTTTGATCCCAACGGACCGCCACACTTTTTTCGAACGCTTTAAAAGCATCTGCTATTGCGGGGCGTTCATCAGCGATGGGTGCGTTGAACTCGCCGCTTGTGTGGCGAACCAAAATCACCGTCGGTTCCGTATTGAGTGAGGTAATCTTGTCATATTCGACGGTCGCGTTTTCTCGGCTGCGTGGGCTGAGATCATTGAGCTCGATCGACTCGACTTCGCCACTTTCGGAGAAGAAACGCATCGTCGTTTTATCAACTGAGATGAGACTTCCATGAAAGTGAGTTCCATTCGAGCGAAACCACGAACGCATTCGCAAGTTGGGTCCACCATGCCCACCTTCATGGGCTTGTGCTCCGAGCGACAGACAACTGAGCAACAGAGTGCCCAGCATAAGGGTGCGAAAAAAGCTTGCTTTCATGGTTTGTTCCCATTCTTCTTGGTTTTATTGGTCTGTCCGCGTTTTCCGCGCATCTCTTCGCGCGACGGAGCGGAATTGGGATCATAATCGCGATTGATTTGAGGAAACTGCGCCTTCACCTCACTCAAGTAGCGTTCGAGTTGCGTGCGCATCTCGGCCGTTTCTTTGGGAAGTTTCGCGGCGAGGTCATTTCGTTCGCTCCAATCTTTCGAAAGATCAAAGAGTTGGTCTGTGTTGGATTCATACAAATGGACCAATTTGTAGGAGCCGATTAGGATCGACGACTGAGGTTCGTCGCTCTGATAGTGCGGGAAATGAAACACAAGTCCAGGGAATTTGCGTTGCACCTCGACACGTGCATTACCAAACAGCAACTCACTGATATCGCCACCTTCTATTGTGGCTGGCAGTGCTTCATTCCGAACACCTGCCCAGCGACAAAACGTGGGGAAGAAGTCATAACCAACGACGGGCACATGGCACCAAGAGTTCGCAGCAATACCAGGGCCGCGGACGATTAAGGGAACACGGAGTCCACCTTCCCACACTCCACCTTTGCCACCTCGCAATCCACTTTTCTTATCACCACCTCCAGCACCATTGTCGGACATATAAATCACATACGTGTTATCCGTTAACCCGAGCGTGTCGATGGCATCCAACACAGCGCCGACACCTCGATCCAGGTCTTCCGTAATTGCAGCCACGGCAATCGCCTTTTCATTTTGTCCTGCCATCGTCTTTTGATATTTGGCAAGAGCTGCTTTCGAGGCGTTTTCAGCGGCATGGAGCGCATTCCAAGAGAGCTGAATATAAAACGGCTTTTTGGCCTGCTTGGCTCGTGCCATAAAGTCTTTGGCACGAGCTGCCATTCCAAAGATATCGACGGGATTAGGATCTTGAAACTTGAAAGCGTTTTCGTTGCCAGTGTCGCCGTCATGTTCATCATATCCATGAGCCCCAGGTCCACCTCCACCTATGTGCCATTTACCATAATGTGCTGTGGCATAGCCAACACTCCGCAGCAACTCTGCGATGGTCTGTTCGTTGTCGGAAATGTTTTTAATAAGTTTTGGCTCAATGAGCTTCATCCCTTCGACCGGTGGAGCTGCTTTGGTCCAATGCAATTGGGCAGGAGACTTTCCTGTTTGCAAACTGATTCGAGTAGGCGAACAAACTGGGGCAGGGGAGTAGGCCTGGGAAAACCGAATTCCTTGCGCAGCCAGCTTTTCTAAGTTGGGCGTGTTGAACGTTTTGCCTTTCGACTCGCTTAATGTAGGATGCATGGCCACCGATGTGCCATTCCAAGCTTGATCATCCGACAGCATAAAAACAATGTTCGGGCGATCCGCAGTGAAAACCGTTTCTGCTGAAAATAAACCGACGAATGCGCAACAGACCTGCATCACAATAAAATTCAGTTTCAACATATTGTCCTCGAATTATCGTGGCGATGATCTGGGTGATACAACATAGGAATAGGACACTTCGCCGTTTCGATTGGCATCCTGCTTACCAACATAGGTGCGGACATAGTCGATTCGAGCAGCCTCAGGTTCGACACGAACGCGCACATAGCCGGAACTTGGTTGGAAGTCGCCCATCAGATATCCATATTCGGCTGCACTGCGAGTGCTACCGACACGCGCGTGACTTGGCTGTGGAACTTCCTGATAGATGATTCCATCGAGTTCTTGTTTGGCAAAGAAATGGTCATGGCCGTGGAACACAACGGAGACGCCCGCATCCACGAACATTTGATGGATCGGTTTTCCCCAACCCTGGCGATACGTATTGAATTCGTATTTGCCATCGAGACTCTTGCCACCCCACTCCCATAAGTTGGCGACTTCGACACCGCCGCGTTGATTTTGGACAGTACCACCCACTAAATGATGAATAAATACGAAGCGATATTTGGCAGGTTTTCGTAATTCGAGCTTTAGCCATTCATACTGTTCTTCGCCAAGGGTCCAATACCAATTCGCACCATTCGTCGAAGCTGTATCTTCATTGGCACCGCTAATTGCGTTCCCAGCCGCATTCGCTGGACCTCTTTGCCCGCGTCCGCCGCGTCGTTTAGAAGTGGTGTAACGATAAGGATCGAGCACTAGGAATTGAGCATCACCCCACATCCAACCGTAATAATTCTCTGGCAGGCCAACTTCCGGTTCTTTTTGAGTATTCCCAGTGTAGAAACGGTTCGGGGAGGGATTTGCAAAGAGAGACTTTCGAGTTGTTGCAGCCCACGCGATGGAACCACGTCCAGCCGATTCGCCATCATGATTGCCAAGGACAAAAAACAAGGGAGCAGAGCTGCAGAGCTGCGACATGTAGTACCTCTGAGCGAGATACTGCGGGTAGGACAATTCGGGGCGAACATATTTACCCGTCATGAATGTATCGCCCAATTCGAAATGAAAATCGGGACGATCAGCCAAAGCATTTAACAAAGTGCGCGAATAAACAGCACCACTCGAGTTTTCATCGAGATGCGAATCGGCCGTTACCGAAAATGCGAAACTGCTTCCCGATGCGCGTGCAGTATGAAAAGTATACTCGTCGCTCGTTGTTTCCTTTTGCTTAGCCTCATTTGCGAAACACCAGCGATAAAGATATCGGGTATTGGGCTTCAGTTTTTCGAGTTGGATTCCAAATGGTTTCCCACTGGTAAACTCAACTACTTCCGATTGTTTGACGTCGTCGCTATTCTCTTCACGATAGCGGATCGTCCCCTTTCCATTTGCGTTCTGGAGAATCCTCACTTCGATCGATGTATCGGTGGGGCGACCGAGCACAATATCATAAAGATGAGCAGGGATATCGTTGGCCGGTGGTGGCTTTTCGTAATTGCCTAAACGACTGCCGCTATTCTGCCCACGAGCCCCTCGTTCGCGGTTAGAGCTTTCGTTCTGTCCATACGAAACAGATTGCAAACATGCCAGCACAAGAACGAATCGAATGTAACTTGGACCTTCTATTTTCTTCACTTACGCAAATCTCACGGAACTGTCGGAAATTTCAAAATCGAATTAACGTGTTGCTTTATGGAAAATGCGGCTGGATGCGAGCGCGATGTTGGCCTGCTAACATAGAGGCAAAAAATTTTAGGGCAAAAAAAGTAGCAAAGGATTCGTGGTAAGTTTTTTTCTCCCCTCCATTTTTCTGCCTAGCGTGAACGTGGTCCACGAGCAGGTTGTTCGGGAACTACATTATTGAGATTGGAAAAATCCATTCTACTTTTCCCGTCGGGAGGTGACTTCACTTGGCATCGAAAAACGACCGTGTTATCAAGCTTCAAATCTTCGGTCCAAATGAACTTGGCATTCGCAAAGTCATGTTCAAAAAAAGGTTGCTTGGGACCAACATCATCAGAAGCGTATTCAGTCGCTTGACTCCATTGGCTATCATCGAAGTCAATGGCAAACCAATTCTCAGGCATCGCTTCGTTTTGAACTTTCGGTTGTTGCGTATCTCCTCCGATGGGACCTCTGGAGAAACTCTTCGCCCGCCAATTAGCATTCGTCACAGTACCGTCACTGAACTTGATACACAGACCGCCGTCGCCGACATTGGTGTTGGCATACTCCATACCAGTCTTCGGATCAGCGTTATCTTTAGCCATGACCGCGATGGTCATCGGATAGGTTGGCAAATAATCGACAGAGATCACGTTATGCGGGATGAAGTTGATCGAATCGACCGCCACCATTTCGCCGTTGATGTACATAACGAACCAATTGTCCGCATAAACGTTAATCTTTAACGTGTCGCTCATTTGCGGCTTGCGAACCTTTTCTGATCCACCGGCCGAACGACGCGGTTCTTGTGCCGCAGAGGATTGCGCACAGATGGCTAATACTGCCACAAAGCTCAACGCTTGAAAAACTCTCGATTTCATAGGGGCAATCTCGACTCTCGTTTATTCTCTGACCACTTTTCGATCCGGTGTGTGGTGCGCATCATGCTGGAAGAAGTTGTTGGGAAGGGGCGTCAGATCGATCAACGACATACGGACTGTCATGCGGTCTTCACCGTAAGGCATATCGATGAAGCGAATTTGTTCGAGCAAGCGACTCTTCTGTTGATAGGTAATCTCGACACGTCGCGGGCCCCGAAAACCCTTTCGTTTAGTTGCTACTAATAAGCGGGTCGCTTCTAATTCGTCGCTCGCTGCATCCGTCTCTTCGCTTGGTACAACGAAGATTTCGTAGGCGATGCTCAGTTGCTTCAGTGCGTCATCCAGTTGACATAGAGACATGGAGTATTCATGCCCCGGAACGTCGCGATTAAATTCTTGTGGATCTGAGCTTACACGCACGGCTCCTTTTTGGGGAACCGACCAACTCGATACACCATCACAACCCGTTAAAAACGTATCGCCGTTTTCTAGACTTCTCTGCAAGACAAACTTATGGTTTCCACGAACACACAAGCGAGCCCCATTCAACGGCGGCTTCGGAGGACGTTGCTCATCGTTGGGTTTGCGGCGTTGTCGTGCTCCACCAATTTCGTTTGTCTCAACCTGTAAGAGATAGGTTCTATCGTCGGTCAGTTGATTAGCGGCAATCACTTTCTCTAGCTCCGCATGAGCGGCAACGGCGGCATTGTCACCGCGCCAAAAAAGAAACATCAACAATAGCGCACCGGCAATCGCGATGACAGGAGCCAATCGTAGCGAGAAACCGCGGACGGTAGCGTTTGACTTCTCAACCTGAACCAAATTCTCTGGTTCGACAGTATCCATCGCCACTCGCGCGGACAAATGGCCATGCAATTGATTGTGCAGCAGAGCGATTGTCGCAAACTCTTCACGATGACTGGCATCGGCCAGCAACCACTCTTGCAAATCGCTCAGCTCGGCGGCGGTTAGCTCATCATCGAGGTAGTGGCTTATTTGTTGATTACGATCGACACTCATGGCTATGTCTCCGCGACCGCTTGCTTGCGAACGCAATCTCGCAATGAATCGCGAATGCGTTGCAGAGCTTTGGCAATGTTGTTCGCTGTAGACTGAAGACGGGCTGCGATGGCGGCTGGCTTTAAATCTTGTGTGTAACGCAATTCAAGCAATTCGAGCGCGCGGGCATCTAGCTTGCCAACACAAACATGTAGATGATCGAGAGTGCGAAGTTCCGCTCCAATCCCATCAAAAGTATCCGCCAAACTGGCAATGACCTTTTCGTCGAAGGTCAGCAGGTCTCTCTTTTGTCGTCGCAAATAGTTGCGAATCTGGTTTCGCGCGATGCCCAGTGCCCAGGCTTGGAAGGGTCTGGCAGGATCGTAAGTGTCATACGATTCCAAAATGGCGACCGCCACCTCCTGGAGCACATCATCACGCGCAGCGAAATCGCGCACGATCGCCCCAACGAATGCAGACACAACAGGCTGTACCAGCGTCCATTGTTTCGTGGCCATCAATACTCGATCGTCCATCGCCGTAGCTCCCTTCATGAGTCAATTAGCCGTCACCACGAAATCATGACCAGAAATTTCTAAAACTTCTCCTTGTTTCTATAAATCGGCTGGTTTTCTCTCCGTTTTCGGCTCAAAGCCCAAACGTGGTCACGACCGGATTATGGTCGCTGAGCTGGTTCCAGGACTCGCCTGACAGAACCTCGTAGGTCCAAGCTTCGGACGTTGGGATTTTTCTGTTTCCAGCCCCTTTTTTCTGGTTTCCAGTTCACTGAACCTATATCATTTAGTTCTCTCCCCAGCAAGCGTTGAGCCCCGCCTTCCCACCGCCTAACAAACCAGCATGCCGATACTGCGCCATTCCGTTTTGATTTTGATTTCTATCTCTCTTGTCGTAGCGCAAGCCAGGCAATCGCGCAGTGACGACACCGAATATCGCACTGACATTTATCCCATTCTCGAAAACCATTGCATTGGCTGCCATGGAGCAGACCAACAAGAAGGCAATCTACGACTCGATAATCTGTCGGTCGCATTTCTCGAAGACCGCGCAGCGGCTGAGCATTGGCACGAAGTGTTGAACGCTCTGCAAAAGGGTGAGATGCCTCCCCGCGAAGAACCACAACTATCGAGCGATCAACTCGCTCGTATCACAGCGTGGCTTACTCGTTCACTCAAGCTGGCGGCCGAAGCGCAGAGAACGACGGAAGGACGGACAATTCTGCGTCGTCTAAACCGAGTCGAATATCAGAACACGATGTATGACTTGCTGGATCTCGAAATGGATTATGCTCGAGACTTGCCACCCGACGCACTCTCTGAAGACGGCTTCCAAAACAACGGAGAAGCTCTGCAAATGTCTTCTTTACAATTGGAGTATTATTTGGCAACCGCTCGTCGGGCTCTTGATCGAGTCATCGTGCAAGGGGACCAACCTCCAGCGTTTGACCATTCATTTCCGGAGAGCAATCTAGACGATTGGTTAGGCGATGCCCAACGTTCGAATCAACTTGGACGAAAACAAGATTTTCTGGCTCGTATGGTAGATGCTTATCCCGAAGAGGGTGACTTTTTAGTTCGCGTGCAACTCACAGCCAACCTCAAACCGAATGTTGGCTTTCCACTCTTGGAAGTTTCTGTCGGTTATCGCCCCGACACCGAACTCCTCATGCAGGAATTTCCGTTGGTCGAAATAACCAAAGCAGACGCTCAAACGTTCGAGTTTCGGGGGAGGCTTGAAAATTTTCCGCTGCCTGTTCGAGGGCAAAGCAAATATCCCGGCTTAGTGGTTCGTATTCGGAATGTGTACGACGACAAATCGCCCTTACCTAAAGAAGAAAAAGATGCAAATGGTAAGCGAATGTATCCGGTCGAGGAACAGCTCCCGACCATCCACATTCGAGCGGTCGAATTCCATGGCAACGCTTATACGCAATGGCCTCCCCAACGACATCAAGAGATACTCTTTGACCCCATGGGACCGGATCGAGAAGATCCGAAGCATGTGGCCGAAGTTTTAAAGCGGTTTATGACTCGAGCCTTTCGCCGCCCAGTGAGCGAAGAAGAAGTATCACGTTTCGTTGCCTTTCATCAATCCATCAGGCCAGAGTTTCCGAGTTTCGAAGAAACGATTCGAGAGACCTTAGCGATGGTTTTGATACAGCCCGATTTTCTATTCTTGATGGAACCTGCTGGGGAAGATAAACGCTCGCTCAATGAGTTTGAACTCGCGTCACGATTGTCCTACTTTTTGTGGAGCTCATGTCCCGACGAATCCTTGATACGTCTAGCCAGCGAAGGAAAGTTGCGAGAAACACTCCCGCAAGAAATCGAGCGACTGCTCAACGATCCTCGGGCCGAGCAATTCACTCAGCAATTTACCGATCAGTGGTTACACTTGAATTTAGTTTCGAACGTGGCGGTGAACGCCACTCGTTATCCAGGGGTCGATGCCAATCTAAAAGAAGAAATGTGCCGTGAGACACGCCAACTCTTTAGCGAGGTTTTGAAAGACAATCTAAGCGCATTGCAATTGATTTCGAGCGATTTCACCATGCTCAATGAGCCACTAGCCAAACATTATGGTGTTGGGGAGATCTTTGGGCGTTCATTTCGACGGGTTGCTCTTCCTCCTGACTCACCACGCGGTGGACTCTTGAGCCATGCAAGTATTTTGTTGAGCCATTCCACCGGAAGCGAATCGCATCCGATACGTCGGGCTGTCTTTATCCGTGATCGACTGTTGAATGATCCGCCACCTCCACCGCCGCCTAATGTTCCGACACTCGAACAAGCGAATCCAGAATTTCATCAGCTCTCCATTCGGAAGCAGTTGGAACTTCATCGAACCAACGAAGCATGCAATCAATGCCATAAAAATTTGGATCCTTGGGGCTTGGCCCTTGAGAATTTCGATGCCGTTGGGATGTGGCGGACCGAATCGATTAGTCCAGCTTCGAAAGAGAAAATCCATCCCGTGGAAGCAACGGTCCAACTTCCAGATGGCACCGAGATCCACGGCGCCGTGGGACTCAGAAATTATTTAGCCCATGAACGTTCAGACGACTTTGCTAAGTCATTGGTCACTCGGATGCTGAGTTATGCCCTTGGTCGGTATGTTGATTTTGCGGATCAGCCTGCCATCGACCAAATTTTGGCTCAATCCAAACCAGATCGATATCGACTTAGAGACTTGGTTCGGCATATCGTGATGAGCGAACCATTTCAAACCAAATAGCACACCAGCCAACAGTAATCCCCGACCGCTTCGTAGGACCATCCCATGGCGAGAAAATCTTGGCACTTGAATCGACGCACCTTCTTGATGGGTACCGGCGTTTCGTTGGGATTGCCTTGGCTCGATTGTATGACCGAAGGGAGTCAACCAACTGCGGCTACGGCCACAGTCCCGCGACGTATTTGCGGACTCTATTTTGGATTCGGGGTTGCCTTGCCGCCCGAGCATCATGAACTCGCGAAATGGCGTTGGTTTCCTACCGGGGAAGGAAGCGATTATCAATTCACTGAAACGCTAAAGCCACTCGAAGGAATCCGAGACAAACTGACTATCCTTGGAGGACTCTCTCATCCGAATGGTCGGCGCATGGGAGCCCACGATACGGCAGACACTTTTCTCACCGGGTCGTTTTTGAACAATAAGTTTTTGATCAATACGGTGTCGATGGATCAAGTTGCCGCAAAAGCGATGGGAGATCAAACACGTTTTTCTTCTTTGGTGTTGTCGACAGATGGTGGTGTGGGTGAACCAACGCGTTCAAGTACTCTCTCCTACAACGATAAAGGCCGCCCCATACCAGCGCTTCATCAACCGCGTCAGATCTTTGAGCGTTTCTTCGGAGCGGGTGATGCAGACTCGATTGCCGAACGTCGAAGACTTAAGAGCGCATCGAGTATGTTAGATCGAGTTTTGGAAGATTCAAATTCGCTACGCAATCAATTGGGTAACCGTGATAAAGAAAAACTCGATGAATATCTCACGGCCGTTCGTCAAATTGAAGAAGGTGTAGAACGTTCCCAACATTGGCTCGAAATACCGCGGCCCGAATTGCGAGACGAGGATCGTAAACTCTTGCAACTCGATTCAGATGATAACGCTCCGCTGCAATTCATCCGTACCATGTACGATTTGATTTACTTAGCTTTTCGCACCGACTCAACACGAGTTGCCACTTATCAAATTACGAACATGGCGGATTGCTCGTCCAAAGCGGCAAAGTTCCCACAACTGCAAGGCTTCAAAGATACCTTGCATACATTGGCTCATGATTGGGATAAGCCAGGTGGTTCCGAGAGACTTGGTCAATGGGATCGATTCATGGCGGAACAGTTCGCATACTTTATCGAACGCCTGAATTCCGCTCCAGAGGCTGAGGGAACACTCTTAGATAACTCCATCATTTTGTATGGCAGCAGCAATAGCGTGACTCATGACAATAACAACTATCCGTTGATATTGGCGGGAGGGCGTGGGATGGGCTTCCAGCATGGTAGATATCTTCGTTTTGGCGCTGAAGTGCCGATGTCGAATCTTTTGCTGACGATGCTAAATCGGGCTGGTATCGAATGCCCATCTTTTGCTGATAGCACTGGTGTCTTGTCAGAACTAATGAGTTAAGCCTACTGAATTAAACCTACACAGCGATATCTACCGATTCATTGTTTTCGGTGGCGACAAATTTGAATTTCCTTTACTTTCGCTGAGGAAATGCGATACTGCAGCCTTGGTGAGGAGCATACTGCTTCATGGAAACTCTTTGTCTTTTCCCTGCGCCCGAGAGTTTCCTTGACTTTTAAGCAACTCCTTCTTTTCTTTCGGAAACCGCTTCAGAAATGATGGCGAGATCAATTCGTTCAGAGAGCTTACGTTAGTTTGTCGTACGCAGCGTATTCTCACATCACTGTGGTTTCTTGCATGACAGTGCGATCTTCCTCAATAGGGCTAGTTCATCGAATCTAAAAAGGGAACCGAGCGATGTTTGTTTTTCGATGTTATCTGTTTATCAGCTGCATGGTGTTGACACTAGGTACTCTGGGCAACCGGGTGCTCGCTTACGACGTATCGCAGGATCTGGATGATTTTCTAAGCGCTGGACGACTTAAAGATGGCGAAGCGTTCTTTGAGAAGCAAGCCACGATTGGAAGCGTCAAGGATGAGACACAGGTGGCCTTGGGGCTCATTCGATTTCTGCAGGCGATCGAGTACTTAGGGCAGTCGGGGTATCAGCACGGTCTCCTCAACCACCGCGCGCAATCCATTCCGATGCTGCGAATGCCAGTCCCAAGTAATCCCAATCCGAAGCCACTCGGATATGAGAGACTTCGCGAGATCGTAGCTGAGTTCCAGACAAAGTTAAAAGCAGCGGAGGCAACATTAGCGGAGGTGCCTACTGAATCGATCTTTCTAAAACTCTACATCGGACGAACCAAACTCGATTTGGACGGAGACGAGGCCTTTGAGCCCAATGAGACCTTATGGCGCATTTTCTTCAATCTAAATCGAGGCTTAGCCACAGGTGGATTGGCGAACAACGGCTCCCAGAACGACGACGATGCTCCAGACGCAGCATTTCAATCGGCAGCGGAAGAGTTTTATGTGGGTGTCGACGGCACCGACGTACATTGGCTGCGTGGCTATTGCCACTTCTTGATGGCAGTGTGCGATGGAGCGTTAGCTTACGATGAACGTGAACTCTTTGATCGCTGCGGTCAGTTGTTTTTTCCCAACATTGAATCGCCCTTCAAGATCACTAAAGATGCGACAAACCCCGCCTTAGGAATTTTTGATATGGGTGTTCTTTTGGACTCCGTCGCAGCCATTCATTTGATCAATTTCAAACTGGTTGATGTAGAGCGAATGAAATCGGCTAGACAGCACTTGCTGAGCATGATCGAGCAAAGTCGCTTGCAATGGGAAAGAGCTTTGGAAGAAACCGATAATGACCACGAATGGTTACCGAATCCAAAACAAACAGGCGTACTGAACATGCCCGTGCGGTCGGATATCATTGTTGGTTGGAAAGCGGTTCTCGATGAACTTGAGAGTCTACTTGAAGGTAAAAAACTCCTTCCTCTTGTGCGCGACAACGTGTTTCTAAGCAACGACATGCGCGCTCGAGCTCAACCCATTGGAATCAACGTCAAAAAGTTCTTCGATGAACCGAGCGACTTTGATCTAGTACTTGCCATGCAAGGTACGGGCGTTGAGCAATACATTGAACCGGGCCGAGTCTCCGACTTCAGAACGTGGCAGGAATTGACGCGAGTTTTCCGTGGCGACTTTTTTGGTTTCGCCGTGTGGTTCAACTAATAGCAAGTAACCAGTGGAAGGCCCACCTTGCGGGCAAGAGTCGTCTGATTTTCTTGCCCTCAATTTTTGCAACAAGAGTTTTGTTTACGAATGTTTGCGTCGTTGGTCCCGGCAGAAGATGGGCAAAAGATCTGGGGCAAAAAAAGCAGGATGGTTTTCGTCGCCGTTTGGCCCAAAAACTCATGAAAATCGGCGATTTCAAGCCCCTTTTTCGCGCCTAAAATCGGTGCTAATTCGGCCCGCAGTACTTAGCCTGACTTCCAAATTGACACCCTACCCAAACAACTGCATCCATGGACGACATCAACCAAAAACTATCGATAGCACTTCAACGGGTTCGGCAAAAGAGCAAGTTGGAGGCAATGCTGAGAAGCACTCAACAATTGCTTTTTGAATTAGAAGTTGACATCCACGAACTGCGTAAAAAACTCGCCAAAGAACAGGCTGATGTGGATAAACTCAGCGTTCCCTCCATTCATGCTTTGTTCTACACGATTCTCGGCACCAAGGAACAACGCCTTGTTAAGGAACAACAAGAACTTGCAGCGGCCAAGCTAAAATATGATCAAGCCCGCCAAACGGAAGCGGATCTCAATCAAGAACTTACTGAGCTTCAAAAATCTCTGACGGGCTACCAGACTGCAGATGCCGAGTATCAACTGGTTCTTGTCCAAAAACAAGATTGGCTCCTCCAAACCGATCATCCTCAGGGCCGTGCCATTGCAGATTTGATCTCGCAAATCGAGCAGTTGAAGATCGATCGAACGGAACTATTAGAAGCGTTACATGCAGGAGATACTGCTCTAAGTGCGCTCGAAAGGACTCAATCTGCGCTTAACACGGCAAGCAATTGGGGACTTTTTGATTTGGCAGGTGGTGGAGGAATGATGACATCCATGGTCAAACATTCGTACCTGGATGACGCAGCCTCTCAAGCGAGACAAGCACAACGAGCTTTGAACCGATTTAGAAAAGAACTGGCTGAAGCGGGAGAACGGCTACAACTAGCCATCGAGGTTGATTTTGTATCCTCTTTTGTCGACGGATTCTTCGACAACATCGTGGTGGACTGGATTATGCAATCTCGCATCAATAATGCACGTCAACAATGCATCGATTTCATTAGACGTACCAGCGAGGCGATTGAAATTTGTAAAGTTGGCCTAAAGAAACTAGATACTAAGCTTCAGGAAGCCAAAAACCAGCAGCAAAAAATCCTGACACAGTCTTAGTCCCTTTGTGTTTACATGATCGATTCGATTTCGAGTATTGTCTATACTAAGGTTCTCGCCTCGTAGTATCCGCACCTCATTTCGCCCACTCGGATTAGAATCATGAACTCCAAACTCTCCTCCACGCCACAGAGCCGTCGACAGTTTCTCACGCAAACATCGCTTTTGACATCTGGCTTGATAGCAGGGAGTGCAATTACCGCGAATGCTGCCTCGTATGCGCGGATTTACGGTTCGAATGCCAAACTCAATATCGGCGCGATTGGAGTTGGAGGGCGTGGAGGAGGGGACCTTGATGCGGTTAGCACAGAGAACATTGTCGCGTTGTGTGATATCGATGCTAATACGTTGACCGGCGCAGCCAACCGATTTCCTGATGCTAAGAAGTACGCCGACTATCGCGAGTTAATCGAACAAACAAACCTTGACGCCGTCGTTATAGGGACGCCCGACCATCATCATGCACCGGCGACCGTGCGCGCACTTAAAAGAGGTTTACACGTTTATTGCGAAAAGCCTTTGACGCACACGGTTCAGGAAGCCCGTATTGTGGCCGCGCTGGCAAAAGAGAAAGGTGTGGCTACTCAAATGGGTACGCAGAACCATGAGCATCCTGGTTATCTGCGGTTGATTGAGCTTTTGCAAAGTAAAGCAATTGGTCCGGTGCGTGAAGTGCATGTCATCACGGATCGCCCTGGACGTTGGTGGCCGCAAGGAGTGGCGCTGCCAACCGATAAGCCAGCGATTCCAGCCAACATGAATTGGGACCTGTGGCTCGGCCCAGCACCGCAGCGTGATTACCATAGTGCCTTCGTCCCGTTCCGGTGGCGAGGTTGGTGGGACTATGGATGCGGAGCGATTGGTGATATGGCCATTCATCTCATGGACCCAGCGTTCTGGGGATTGAAACTTGGCGGTCTGGTAACCGTCACCTCCGAGGGGCCAAATCCTGACACCTACTGCGGCCCTAAATGGATGCACACGCGATTTCAATTCGAGCAAAGAGGGGAATTACCTCCTGTTGAAGTGCATTGGTACGAAGGTGAAACAACTCCAGAGGCCAAGATCGCTGCGGAGTTGCCAATGAACGGTTCTCTATACATTGGCGAGCGTGGACGAATCGCGATTGCTCATGATGGATATCCAAAACTATTGCCTGAAGATCGCTTCGTCGACTTTACGCCACCCAAACCATTCTTGCCACCATCGCCCGGTCATCATCGGCAATGGATCGATGCCGCTAAAGGAAATGGTAAAGCGAGCAGTTCGTTTGATTACGCTGGACCGTTTACCGAAGTGGTCCTGCTCGGGAACGTTGCGTATCGTACAGGCCTCAAGATTATTTATGATCCCTCTCAAGGTCAGGTCACCAAAGCCGACACAACTTCAGCTACACCTGAGTCTGCCGTTAAGCCTATCGAAGCGGCCAACGCGTTATTGACGAAGAACTATCGTCAGGGTTGGGAAGTTTAACTCCTGAGAATCGGACTCAACCGGCGGATGCTCAACGAAAAGGGACAGACCACCTGCGAGACATGCTTTTGTGCATGTCTCGCATTCGTGAAACTCATTGCCTGACTCAGCGCACTTCAAGGATCGGTCGCTGGGAATCGCTTTACTCGGATATCGTTCTTTTGTTTTGGCCCAGGTGTGCTTCGACCCTGAATGATGAGTCGCTCTAGCAACTCTTGCATTTCCTCAACCTTAGCTGGATTTTCGCGAGCAAGATTATGTGACTCGCTTAGATCTTCGGCGAGATTGTAAAGTTGCACAGGTTGCGATGTATCACCACCTTTCCCCCAGCCACCGGAGCCTGGGGCTGCGATATATTTCCAATTATTGAACCGCAGAGCAGGGACACCATTCGAACTGGCACTGACGGCATGTTCGCGTATCGGCTCAGCGTTTCCTGTTAGGAGTGGCATAAGGCTAAAGCTATCTTCGCCAGCATTATCGGGAACAGTGATGTTAACAATATCTGCGACCGTGCGAAATAAATCGGCTTGATGGACGAGTTGATGACACACGCTGCCGCCTTTGATCTTATTTGGCCAAGCAACAATGAAGGGTACGCGATGGCCACCTTCCCAGGCATCGGATTTAGCACCTCGCAACACGCCGCTTGAGTAGTGCCCCAATTCCTCCAGAGCGGACATACCTATGTAGGGAGCACAACCGTTGTCGGATGTGAAGATAACGAGCGTATTCTCCGCCTCACCACTCTGCTTGATAGTCTCGAGCACGCGTCCGATCGCTGCATCGGTTTCCATGACGAAGTCAGCGTACAAATTGAGTTGGCTTTTTCCTTTCCAGGCTTCGTTGACAGCGAGGGGTGTATGGGGAGATGTCAGTGGCAAGTAAAGCAAGTAGGGATCCACTTTCTTTGCAGAGGATTGAATGAAGTCCACCGCGTTGTCGATCAATGTAGGTAGAATGGGTTCCAACCTCCAACCCGATAATGCGGGCCCTTGATTGCTGGCTTGGTTATTTCCAAGTAGATCCTTGGCCAAAAACTCGCTGGGAATCCCGACAGTACGATCATTCTCTATGAAGCAAAATGGAGGCCAGTTCGGCACATCGGTACCGAAATACGAATCAAAGCCGCGGGTGGTCGGCCCATTGCCAATGGGTTGAGAAAACACTTCTTTCCACACAGCAATGTGCTCCGCACTCGCTGCAACTTCGCCTGTCGGTTTGTCTTTAAAGATCGTCGCTTTATCTGCGGGAATGGGCCAATCCCAACCGAGATGCCATTTCCCAATACAGGCAGTTCGATAACCTCGTTGCTTGACCAGAGTCGCAATCGTCATTCGATTAACATCGATTAGTGGTGGTCCCCACAGATTGACAATTCCAACTTGCAACTTAGTACGCCAATGATATCGTCCCGTTAACAACGCATACCGCGAAGGAGAACAAACTCCTGACGACGAATGACCGTCGGTAAACCGCATACCCTGTTCTGCGAGCTTATCGATGTTTGGCGTTGCGATCTTGCCACGCTCAAGATTGTAGCAACTCACGTCACCATATCCTAAATCATCGGCATATACTATGACGATATTGGGCCGCGCCGGCACGGTTACCTTTTCGGTCGCATACGAAATGGAAAACACACCTCCCACAACGTAAATGAAGAACAGCAATCTCAGCATGGCGTAAGCGAACATGAGGAAGTTCCTCGAAGGGCCTATAGATGTTGATTTACAAAGCGAGTGAGGATGTAGCCATCTGACGCAACAAAGTACATAATGCGCAAAGCCACTCTGCTCGATTCTATTTAAAACAAAATAGCCTGAGTAATCCACATCCTGGCGGATGTCAAAAACCCACGAAAAAAGCCGGTGAGAATCGCTGATACCCACCGGCTTGGGTTGTAATTTCTTGTTGCATCCGGATCAGCCAATCGAGGTGAACCTTAGCAACTCGCAGTTCTTTGTTACACCATCGTTGCCACTTGGACGGCACTGCCGCTGGTAACACCATCGGTCGTAACGATCGCGGTTAGCAAGCCAGCATTCAGTGGCTTGGTCGAGAAGGTCACCAGCAAACTCGTTGCCGTCGACGAAGTTACCGTACCAACAGCACCGTTATTGAAGGTAACCGTGTTGTTGCCAGCGGTCGTGCTAAAACCGAAACCGTTGATGGTGATGGTATTAGCAGCCAAAGACAAGTTCGTGGTTCTAGCTGTAACTACAGGCTTGACTTCAGCTACTTGAACCGCCGAACCGCTGTTGACGCCGTTCGTTGTAACGATCGCGGTCAAGGAACCTGTAACCATTGGTTTTGCTGAGAACAAGACCGTCAAAGAGGTGGAGGTGGCGGCGGTTACCGCTCCCACAACCCCATTGTTGAACACCACGGTATTGTTGCCAGGTGTGGCGCTAAATCCAGTACCGGTGATGGTCATCGAACTAGAGTTCGCATTCAAGCTTGCGGTAGAACTTGTCACTGAAACAGGGACCGAGGCTACTTGCACAGCAGAGCCACTGCTGATTCCGTTGGTTGTGATCACTGCGGTTAGATTACCAGCGGCGGGCTTCGTGGAGAACGTTACCGTCAATGAGGTAGCCGTTGCAGTGGTAACCGTTCCAATCGCACCGTTATTGAACAACACTCGGTTGTTAGCAGCGGTTGTGCTGAAACCTGTGCCAGCAATGGTGATCGTCGTTGCCGCGTTCGACAAACTGCTGTTATCACTGGTAACGCTAGGTGTTACGCGAGCGACTTGGATTGCCGCTCCGCTGCTGACTCCGTCTGTAGTTACGACTGCAGTTAAATTACCTGCAATAGGAGTTGTCGAAAAAGATACGGTAAGCGAAGTGGCCGTTGAAGCGGTCACAGTGCCCACTGCACCACTGTTGAACACCACAGTATTATTGCCTGGCGTTGTGCTAAATCCTGCGCCAGTAATCGTCATCGTGGTTGCGGTCGAGGACAACGTCGAAGTCACACGTGTAACAGCGGGGCTTACAGTTCCAACTTGGACTGCCGAACCACTGCTGTTGGAGTTGGTTGTTACTACAGCCGTCAGATTACCCAAACCAGTCGGCTTGGTACCAAAGGTTACCGTCAAACTCGTCGCGGTGGCGGCAGTTACGGTTCCGACAGCACCATTATTGAAGACAACCGTATTGTTGGCTGCGGTTGGGCTAAATCCAAAACCGCTAATCACAATACCGTTAGCGTTGATAGCCAAAGCTGTTGTACGACTTGTAACCACTGGGACCACAGTCGCTATTTGAACCGCAGCTCCACTGGTAACACCACCGGAAGTCACAATCGCAGTCAAACTACCTGCCGTCGTAGGCTTGGTGGTGAAGGTTACTGTGAGCGATGTTGAAGTAGCAGCGGTAACTGTACCAACAGCACCGTTATTGAACGCAACGGTATTGTTAGCTGCGGTTGAGCTGAATCCAGTACCAGTGATTGTCACTGTAGAAGCATTCGCCGCCAAGTTGGCTGTTGCGCTGGTCACGGTGGGTGTCAAAGTGGCAACTTGAACCGGCGTACCACTGCTTACACTATTAGTCGTTACAATGGCCGTCAAGCGACCAGCGTTTGGTGAAGTTGTGAACGAAATCGACAAGGATGTGGCAGTGGCAGACGTCACCGTACCTACAGCTCCGTTACTGAAAACAACCGTGTTTTCACTCGCCGTCGTGCTAAAACCTTGACCAGCGATGGTCATGGTCGTTGCCCCCAGTGCAAGGCTCGAGGAACTCTGGGTGACTACAGGCCGAACCACAGCCACTTGAACCGCGGTACCACTGCTTTGAGAGTTCGTGGTGACTACGGCTGTCAAGTTACCTGCAACCGTTGGTTTAGTACTGAAAGTGACCGTCAAACTTGTAGTCGTAGCAGAGGTTACCGTACCGACAGCACCATTATTGAAGGTCACTGTGTTGTTACCTGCAACAGAACTGAAACCAACCCCAGTGATTACTACTGTGTTAGCCGTGATGGCTTGTGCTGTGGTCGCACTATTAACAGTTGGTACCACAGTTGCGACCTGAACCGCTGCACCACTGGATTTGCTGTTGGTGGTAACAATCGCTGTCAAGCTGCCTACGCTGGTTGGCCGTGTCGTCAACACGAGTGTCAGTGAGGTCGCCGTAGCTGCAGTTACACGGGCCACAGCACCGTTGTTTAACCTTACGGTGTTATTGGCAACGGTTGTATCAAAACCAAAACCGTTAATGGTTAAGGCCGTCGAAGAAGCACCTTGAGCGGTGGTGGCACTTGTGACGACGGGAATCACGCTCGCAACCTGAACTGCCGAGCCACTGGTCACACCATTTACTGCAACAGTCGCAGTCATGTTGCCAGCGCGTGGAGCGGTTGAGAACGTTACCGTCAACGATGTCGCAGTCGCTGCAGTTACAGTACCCACAGCCCCATTGCTAAACGTCACTACGTTTTCAGAAGCTGTTGTGCTGAAATTGGTTCCCGCAATCGTTAGCGTTGCCGTGTTGGCTGTCAAGTTAGCGCTGCTAGCGGTCACAGTTGGAGCAGATCCGTTCGATACAACGTTGGCTACCTTAACCGCTGTTCCGCTTGAACGAGAATTGGTAGTTACCGAAGCATTGAGGACGCCAACGGCCGTGGGCTTCGTAGTCATGGTAATGGTAAGTTCAGTAGCCGTCGCTGCTGCCACTGTGCCAACTGGCCCACCTGCGAAAGTAACGGTGTTATTGGTCCGAACAGGATCGAATCCAAAACCGCTGATGACCAGCGTAGAACCGTTCAGAGCCAAATTCGTTTCCGAGGCGGTCACTACGGGCTTAACGGAAGCAACTTGTACGGACGAAGCAGAAGCGACCCCCTTGGTTGTAACTATGGCCGTCAAGGAACCAGCCCAAGGCTTCTTCGAGAAGCTTACGGTCAACGATGTGGCAGTAGCAGCGGTAACTGTTCCAAGCGCACCGTTGCTGAATGTAACCGTGTTATCAGCTGGCGTAGTGCTAAAGCCATTGCCGGTAATCGTCACCGTCGAAGCGGTTGCCAAAATTTCCGTCGTGGTTTGTGTAACCGTTGGTCGAACAGTGGCAATTTGCACTGCGGAGCCGTTCGAGAAGGAATTTACCGATACCGTTGCAGTCAAAGGACCGGCACCAGGATTCGTAGAGAATGTGACTGTCAAAGCGGTTGCTGTTGCTGCGGTTACCGTACCTACAGCTCCGTTGTTAAACGTGACAGTGTTGTTGCCAGGTGTCGTGCTGAATCCAAAACCTGCAATTGTAACCGTCGTTGCATTAATGGCGAGGTTGGCTGTTGAAGCGGTAACTGTTGGACCCACTGTCGCAACTTGAACTGCCGAACCGGAAGTAACGCTGTTGCTCGTTACGACCGCAGTCAAGCTGCCCATGGAAGTTGGTTTTGTGGAGAAAGTTACTGTTAGCGATGTAGCTGTAGCTGTGGTGATCGTACCAACAGCACCATTATTGAAAGTTACAGAGTTATTGGCTGCAACCGTATCGAAGCCAGCACCGTTAATGGTGATAGTCGAGGAGTTAGCACCGAGTGCTGCCGTATTGACAGTGACGACAGGAGCTACCGTAGCCACCTGAACCGCCGCTGCGTTTGCTACACCGTTGACGCTCACCTGAGCGGTCAAGTTTCCTGCTTTTGGTTTGGTGGAGTAGGTCACCGTCAACATCGTGGCTGTTGCCGATGTCACTGTACCAACTGCACCATTACTCAATGTGACCGTGTTGTTGGATGCAGTCGTATCAAAACCGAAACCATAAATCAAAAGCGTCGTATCACTTGCACTTCGCGAGGTTGTACTGCTTGTGACTACAGGAATCGAGTTCGAAACTTGAACTGCGCTGCCACTCGATTGGCCACTTGTTGTCACAACGGCGGTTAAGCTACCAACTGTCGTTGGCTTTACCGACAAGGTGACGGTAAGTGCGGTTGCCGTAGCAGTGGTTACAGTACCTACTGCACCATTGTTAAAGACGACCGTGTTTTGAGCTGCCGTAGTACTAAATCCAAAACCATTGATCGTTACCGTATCTGCATTGATACCCTGAGAGGTTGAGTTCGCAGTCACAACCGGTTTCACGGTCGCTACCTGAACTGCGGAACCACTAGCAAGTGAATTGGTTGTGACAATCGCGGTCAAGCTACCCACCGCAGAAGGGGCAGTGGAGAGAGCGACGGTTAAGGAGGTGGCAGTCGCAGCAGTCACCGTTCCTACAGCACTGTTGTTGAACACAACTGTGTTGTTACCAGCCGTCGTGCTGAATCCGAAACCTGTGATCGTCACCGTCGTCCCGTTGATTGCCAAGCTGGTCGTTGTGTTCGAGACAACTGGATAAACCGTGGCAATTTGGACTGCCGTTCCGCTGTCAGAACTATTGGTTGTCACAATTGCGGTCAAGCTGCCCGCGCTGGTGGGCTTAGTGCTAAAGGTTACGGTAATGGCAGTAGCTGTTGCCGCTGAAACCGTACCCACAGCGCCATTGTTGAACGTTACCGTGTTATTGCCAGGAGTTGTATCAAAGCCGATACCGTTAATCACAACGGTCGAGGCGTCAGCGGCCAAGCTCAAACCAGCATTAGCGTTGACAACGGGAGTGATTCGCGCGACTTGAACCGCTGAACCGCTGTTGCTTCCCCCCACCGTTACGATAGCCGTCAATGTGCCACCAGCGGCAGGTTTCGTGGAAAAGGTTACCGTGAGGCTGGTTGCAGTTGCCGATGTCACCGTACCGACAGCACCGTTGTTAAACGTAACCGTGTTTTGGGCTGCGGTAGTAGAGAAACCGAATCCGTTAATGGTCACGGTTGTAGCATCGGCTGCCACAGCCGTGGTAGCACTGGTGACCACCGGAACAACGGTCGCAACTTGTACTGCGGCACCACTGCTAATCGAGTTGGTGCTTACCACCGCCGTAAGTTGACCCGCTGATGTTGGCTTGGTCGAGAAGGTGACCGTCAATGAGGTAGCCGTTGCGGTTGTTACAGTACCCACCGCACCATTGTTAAATGTGACGGTGTTATCTCCGGCTGTTGTACTGAACCCAAAGCCGCTGATGGTAATGGTGTCAGCATCAGCTGCGAGATTTGAAGAGCTGCTTGTGACCACAGGAATCACGGTTGCAATTTGAACTGCAGACGAGCTGCTAACGCTATTGTTGGTGACAATTGCCGTTAAGCTTCCCGCGGTGGTAGGCGATGTGGACAAGGTCACAGTCAACGATGTCGCAGTTGCAGCGGTAACAGTACCGACAGCACCATTGTTGAAGGTTACCGTGTTGTCGCCTGGCGTGGTATCAAACGCATAACCTTGAATCGTCACGCTAGTAGCGTTTGCAGCGAGATTGTCAGTGACCGCGGTGACGACAGGTACAACATTACCAACCTGTACGGCACTACCACTGCTCAAAGCGTTTGATGTTACGCTCGCAGTAATGCTACCAACAGTATCAGGTTTTGTAGAAAAGGTAACAGTCAGTGCGGTATTCGTAGCACTTGTAATGGTACCGACTGCGCCGCTGCTCAAAGTCACTGAATTATCTTCGGGAGTGGCACTAAAGCCAAAGCCGTTGATGGTCAAGGTACCGGCATTCGCTGCCAAATCCGTGGTGCTGCTCGTTATGACAGGCTTAACAACAGCTACCTTAACTGGTGCGCCACTGCTTGCACTATTGGACGTAACGACAATGTTCAAATCACCTGCAGCAGCAGGCTTTGTTGAGAAAGTCACTGTCAAAGATGTGGCAGTCGCGGCTGTTACAGCACCAACAGCACCATTGTCAAACGTAACTGAAGTGTTCGCGGTGTTCGTATCGAATCCGAAGCCGTTAATCGTAATAGTATCAGCGTTCGCTAAAAGGTCGCTGCTGCTGCTGGTGACAACTGGAACTACCGTTGCGACTTGGACCGCTGAACCACTATCGATTCCGTTGACGCTCACGATGGCGGTTAAGCTACCTGCGGTCGTTGGCGGTGTATCTAGGGTAATGGTCAAAGTGGTAGCAGTAGCAGCCGTAACTGTTCCTTCCGCTCCATTATTGAAAGTCACTTCGTTGTTCGCGGCAGTCGGATCAAAACCCTGACCGATGATGGTCAGCGAGGTGCCGTTGGCAGCTATTTGGTTGCCACTATTAGCGGTAACGACGGGTGATAATGTCCCCACCTCCACTGCTGTACCACTATCTTCACCATTCGAAGTGACAATGGCCGTAAGGCTTCCCGCAGTAGTCGGCTTCTTGGAGAAAGTGACAGTAAGCGATGTCGCAGATGCGGAAGTGACATTACCGATAGCACCGTTGTTGAAGACAACGGAGTTATTTGCAGCTGTTGGATCAAAACCGAAACCATCAATCACGATAGTTGAGGCGTTTGCTGCGATTGAATCATCGCTGGTTGTAATGACAGGTGTTACTGTTGCGACTTGAACTGGTGCGACGCTGGCTATGCTATTGGTAGTGACCGTGGCCGTCAAACTTCCAGCGCTAGCAGGTTTCGTGGAAAAGGTCACGACCAGTTGCGTAGCGGTTGCGGCTGTCACGGTTCCAACAGCACCATTGTTGAATACGACAGTATTGTTCGCGGCTGTTGGATCAAAACCATATCCGTCAATGGTCACACTCGTAGCATCGGCAGCCAAATCGCTAATACTGCTGGTCACGACAGGCCGAGCCGTACCAACCTGGACTGCAGATCCATTATTGATACCGTTCGTTGTTACAATTGCCTTGAGGTTACCTGCCGCTGGGGCCGCTGCAAAATTCACAGCTAACAATGTCGCGGTTGCAGAAACTACGGTTCCAGTGGCACCCGAGTCAAAGACCACGGTGTTGTTGCCCGCAGTGGTATCAAAGCCAAGGCCCACGATCAAAATCTGCGATGCGTCTGCGTTGAGCATCGATCCCACGTTGGCCGTTACCACTGGGGAGACTCCAGCCACTTGGACTGCAGTACCACTGCTAATCGTATTTGTGGCGACCGAAGCACTTAGTGCCCCAGCTTCCGCAGGCTTGTTGGCAAACGTAACTGTCAATGAAGTTGCAGATGCTGCTGTTACAGTACCGGTGGCGCCGTTGTCAAACGTTACCGTGTTATTACCAGGCGTTGGATCAAAACCATAACCGTTGATGGTGATCGTCGAAGCATTCGCCGTAATGAGTGTCGATGGGCTTGCGGTAACAGCGGGAATCACCGTAGCCACTTGAACGTTCGAACCGTTTGCAATCGAGTCTGTCGTTACAGACGACGTCAACGAGCCAGCCATCGTTGGCAACGTGGAAAGTGTCACAATCAAGGAGGTTGGCGTTGCCGAAGTTACTGTACCAACCGCTCCATTGTTGAATGTAACTACGTTGTCGGTAGCGGTCGTATCAAAACCGAAACCAGCAATGGTCACTGACGTCGCATTGGCCGCCAAGTCGGCTGTGCTGCTAGTAATCACTGGGATGACGGTGGCTACTTGCAAAGCCGTTCCACTGGCGACTCCGTTCGTAGTGACGATGGCCGTCAACGAACCAGCGGAAGTGGGTTTTGTACCGAAGGTGACGGTTAACGATGTTCCTGTGGCGGCTGTCACAGTACCCGTTGCACCATTGTTGAATGTTACAAGGTTGTTGCCAGGAGTCGTTGAGAATCCAACGCCGGCAATCGTCATCGTGGCGGCGTTCGCAGCCAAGTTCGAGGTGGCCGAAGTCACCACTGGTCGGACATTGGCAATTTGCACTGCCGATCCGCTGTTCAAGCTTCCGATCGTGACGATCGCTGTCAAGCTACCAGCATCAGTTGGATTGGTCGAAAACGTAACCGTCAAGCTGGTGGCTGAAGAGGCTGTGACTGTACCAACAGCTCCGTTGTTCAACGTTACCGTGTTGTTGCCTGGAGTCGTGTCAAATCCGTAGCCGCTGATTGACACGGTGGTCGCATCAGCAGCAATCGTAGCAGTGCTCGCCGTAACCACGGGTGTTACGTTAGCCACTTGAACTGCAGCACCACTGGTAACACCGTTCGATGTAACCACTGCGGTCAAAGAACCTGCAGACGTGGGCTTGGTTGAAAACGTAACCGTAAGCGATGTAGCCGTAGCAGCGGTTACAGTACCAACTGCACCGTTGTTAAATGTCACGCTGTTGTTGGCTGCAGTTGGACTGAATGCTGTACCAGCAATCGTGATTGTCGTTGCATCTGCAGCCAGGCCTGAAGTGCTCGAAGTGACCACGGGTCTTATCGACGCAACCTGCACTGCAGTACCACTGCTCACGCTGTTCGTCGTCACCACAGCATTGAGTGTACCAGCGACCGTGGGGTTCGTGCTAAAGGTCACAGTCATGCTGGTGGTAGTCGCAGCCGTCACCGTGCCAACTGCACCATTGTTCATTACGACCAAGTTGTTGCCCGGAGTTGTACCGTCGAAGCCAAAACCAGCAATGGTCAGTGTAGCCACATTGGCTGCAACCGCGGTGGAACTGCTAGTGATTACTGGTGTCACTGTTCCGACCTGAACAGCCGAGCCGCTGCTCACGCTATTGGTCGTAACCACAGCGGTAATATTACCCGCTGTATCTGGGTTGGTGCTGAAAGTAACCGTTAGAGTCGTAGCAGTCGCTGCTGTTACGGTACCCACCGCACTATTGTTGAGCACCACGGTGTTATTGCCTGGCGTTGTGCTAAATCCAAAACCCTGAATGGTCATGGTGGCAGCGTTCGCAGCCAAAGCAACCGTACGAGTGGTAACCACAGGCGTCACAGTAGCAACATTAACTGCGGCTCCATTGCCCACAGAGTTGGTTGTCACCTGAGCCGTCAAGTTACCAGCGGCTGTGGGTTTGGTCGTCAGAGTAACATTGAGTGTTGTCGCAGTGGCAGAGGTGATGGCACCAACAGCACCGTTATTGAACGTAATCGAGTTATTCGCTGCGTTGATATCAAAGCCGAAACCGTTGATCGTAATGCTCGATGCATTGGCGGCTAAGTTACTGGTACTGCTCGTGATCACAGGGATGACCGTTGCGACTTGAACAGCAGCTCCACTGCTATTCACACCATTGGTCGTCACAATGGCCGTGAGCGAGCCTGCAGTCTTTGGAGGCGTGGAAAACGATACAGTGAGAGATGTTGCCGTCGAGGCCGTTACCGTGCCAACGGCTAATCCGTTAAAATCAACTGTGTTATTTCCCGGTGTAGCACTAAAGCCAAAACCATTGATGGTCATCGTGGTGGCGTTCGCCGCCAAGTTTGATGTACTACTGGTGATCACGGGAACGACCGTCGCAACTTGAACAGGGCTCACGCTGGCCACGCCATTCGTTGTTACCGTAACGTTCAATGGTCCGGCTGCAGTGGGGGCTGTAGTGATATTCACAGTCAGCGAAGTATCTGTCGCTGAAGCGACCGTACCCGCAGCACCGTTGGTGAAAGTCAAGACGTTGTTACCAGCCGTCTCGTCAAAGCCGTCACCGGTGATCGTGATGGTGGATGCATTGGCGGCAAGGTTAGCGAGGCTAGCGGTCACCTTTGGAACCACAGTAGCAACTTGCACTGCCGAGCCACTGTTTTCCGACTGCGTGGCAACGATGGCTGTCAGGGAACCAGCATCATCGGGAGCTGTCGAAAACTGTACCGTTAGCTGGGTTGGACTGGCAGAGATAACCGTCCCAACCGCACTGTTATTAAAGGTAACGGTGTTGTTACTTACGATCGGATCGAAACCAGATCCTGTAATCACAATCGCTGCAACGTCGGGATTAATGTTTGCCGTGTTCGCGTTGACGACCACAGCAAATAGCTCGCGTTCTTCCAGACGCTCGAATCCTCGACTACGAATCCGACTCTGGCGGCGCGCCCGTTCCTTCTTTGCCTGCCGGTTGCCCATAAGCCACGCTATCAGTCGGAAACGACTCCAGATCAGAGACTTTTTCATTGCATCCCTCTTACAGGCATATGCCAAAGCTCGTTGTTTCAACCGCGCGGAACGTTAACGCTTCCCTAAGCGTTAAAGTTTAACGATCGCGCGGGATTGCGAGCCTGTGTGTACATAGTGCGCAATCATTCGGCGGTGCAAGCGAATTGCAATAAGAAGATTCTCGACAAATTCCCAAAAACGAAAATGTCACGAATCGCGCACGGATTGCATAAAGAAAACCGAAAAACAAGTCGGTGATGAAATTGTCGGACGAGTCTACGCTACCGTTTCAGTTTAACAATCGACAGTCAAATGGATGGCATCGATCGAGTTCAGCAGATTTCGACATTCGTGGGATATTCCTTAAGAAAATCCAACCCAAATATCAGCAATTCATGTTCCACACGAAGAGTTATTTCCAATTGCGATACGTAATCAGAACTTGCAAAACGGTCGCTATGGAAACCCAAATGAAATAAGGAACCTGAGCCACGGCTAGCCATGGTTGATATTTCCAAATCGCGAACATCATCCACACAATGGTCCCCCACACCACCACAATATCGACGGCTGCTAAGGGTAGGTTGCGCCAGCCGAACTGAATGGGTGTAAAGATGAGATTCGCGATTAAGTTGATTGCGAAAGGGAGCACCACGTACCACGGTAATTCCCTCTTGGCACCCTTCCAAAAAACGATGGCAAAAGTGATCAGTATGACAGGGTACAAACATTGCCAAATAAAGCCGATCGTTGCCGGCTCAGGCGTCCACGTTGGCTTATCAAGGGAGTCATACCATTGCTTCCAAGTCATCATGCACCAAACTTTCTAGCAATTCATCTCTCGAAATACACCTCTGCCTCACGCAACGACGAGGCCATAGAACCGCCAAGCCTTTTGATTTTCCTGAAATACCTCAACCTGCAGCGCGTGATGAGAACGCTGCACAAATCCCATAAAGCCCTGCCCGATTCCCAGATTTTGAAAACTGGGTTTTACAAACAATCAATCCAGTTCTTCGCCCATCAATGAAGCGAAGCCCACAGCACGTTCGTCGATTTCACAGACGCAAGTCACCGCTGCCGGGAGGTACTCGCTTTCGACAAGTTTTCGCTCCAATGACTAGAAACTCTCCGGCATGAATACATAAACCTCTCGGGCGGAACTTTCCCAGACCTCGATAACATCCAACAAATCTCTATGAGTATAGGGGCGAATCAAGTGGTTGGTTAAGTCCGAGTGCTACATGGTCTTGGCGTTTGTTGGTAGATGATACAAGCACGTCTATTCAGTATACTAACCATCACACACTCATTGAGCATCTGAGCCTCTCGCTGCGGAAAAACGTGGCTACAAGTGGTGTTGCCAATTTACTGGGCAAGCGTGAAACAGCCCATCGCTTGACTAGCTCTTTGTAATTCACAACTCAATCATGGGAAACAAAAACGTGAATGATTCACTGTGGTTGGAAGCAACGCGCGAGACAATCGCCTCGTATCGTCGTTTAATAGACGGAGCGGTACAGCAGTTGACCGACGCTGAACTTCACCTTCGCCCGACCCCTGAAACTAACTCCGTTGCCACAATCCTGCGGCATTTGGGTGGCAATCTACGGAGTCGCTGGACGGACTTCCTGACGACCGATGGTGAGAAGCCCGACCGAAATCGCGACAATGAATTCAGCGATTGGGATGGAGATCGACAACAACTAATGGAGTGGTTTGAGCAAGGTTGGAGAGCATTGGAAAATGCGATCGATGCTCTCGACCAGCACAATATCCACCAAACCATTTATGTGCGGGGTGACCCCCACAGCATCCCCCAAGCCATCCTGCGTTCGATCACGCATCTAAGTTATCATGTGGGCCAGATATTGCTCATTGCACGCACAGTTCACTCCGGCCCATGGAGTTGGCTCAGTATTGCCCCTGGTCAATCGTCTCAGCACAATCAACAGACATGGGGAACTTCGGCAAGCCGCGCTGCGATGGGTAGCGAGAAACCACCGAACTCGACTTGAAAGAAAAATAAACCACCAGAACCTTTTCTCTCCCTCACGCGATTAAGGATGAATTTGTTTCACTCATGCAAGCCAGCCAAGCTAACGCCAATCCACCAGATCACGAGGCTCGTGATACGCCCCAAGCTAATCGCGGCATGCGATCGCAACCGCTTCTTCGCGTGTGGGCGTTGCGCTTCATCGCTTTATCGATCGGCGTCTGCAGCGCACTGCTTTGCGGCGAAATAGGCTTAAGAGTTCTCGGCATTAGCTACCCATTGCCTTATCAGACGGATCCAAATTGTGGCACGAAACTACAACCCAATTTCACGGCCCACTTTATGAAAGAGGGCAGGGCTTGGGTCCAAACGACTAGCGATGGTCGTCGAGACCGTGAATATCCTCTCCAAAAGTCTCCCAATACATTTCGGATCGCTATCCTCGGCGACTCGTATGCTGAAGCCCTTCAAGTTGAACTTGAAGAAACATTTTGGTCTGTATTGCAAACAGAACTTTCAGGATGTGATTCATTGAAAAATCAACAAATCGAAGTGCTGAATTTCGGCACATCAGGATTTGGTACTGCACAAGAATTGCAAATGCTCGAACATTATCTGTGGGCTTATCAACCCGACTTGGTGTTGCTGGCCTTTTTGACAGGCAACGATATCAGCGACAATTCAAAAGCCCTTTCGAGCAATCCTGTTCGCCCTTTCTATCAACTCGTTGACGATCAACTTGTGCTAGACGATTCATTCCTTCAGCACCCCACTTATTTGGCCGCCAACAGTTCATGGGGTAAGACCAAAACAGCTGCCATTAATGGCTCAAGAATCCTGCAATTGCTGCGCGAAACTTCAAATCGCTGGCAAGCCCGCACGAAACCCAATCCATCAGAGGCTCAAGTCGAAGATGGATTGGATCCTATTTATGCCGCCCCCAAATCCAAAGATTGGCAAGATGCTTGGGCTGTGACTGAGAAGTTGTTGCAAAAGATGTTTACAGAATGCGAGCAACATCGCTGTAAATTTTGTGTTGTGACCCTCACCAATGCCATCCAAGTTGAGCCGGATCGTCGAAAACGTGAAAAAGCACAGCAGGCTAGCGGCTTAGAGCATTTGTTTTATCCCGATTTTCGAATTGCCGACTTGGGAAAACGCGACGGTTTTTGCGTTTTCAACTTGGCACCCTCGATGCAAGTGTCAGCAGAAGAAACGCAAACGTATTTTCACGGGTTTTCGAATACGCAATTTGGAACGGGACATTGGAACCGCGACGGCCATCGCTTTGCAGGACAATGGATAGCGAAGGAGCTCTGCAACTTTCTGGACACTGATGTCAACATCACTCAGACCCCCTGAGAAAATCTCGATTTAACCTCCATGCTCCGTTCAAAATCGGACTTGGGACAACTTCGTGAATGAGCTAAACTGCCCGCTCGTCTCTCAACTGATAGGCAACCGGAAGGAATCTGGTTATGGAAATCGTCTGCCCCATCCTCGCCCGCCCCAGCACCGGGTTCGAAATCGTTATGCAACGAGACCAGTGGGAGCTTGTACGTTGCCGGGAAACCGGTTTCGTGTTTCTTTCAAATCCGCCAGTTTACAACCAACTCAAGAGCGAGTTCGCCTGGGAAAAGACCTACGAGGCAGAATGCAAGCGACGGCGAGAAAGTGAACCGGCTGTTCACGCGGCGTCACAACTCGCCAAAAAACTCAAATACAGAATCAATCCGCGCCGGAATCGCATCGCCGACATGGCGTTGCGGTTTTCAGCCCCCAACAACAACGACAACGCCAAGGAACCAATTCGACTTTTGGACATCGGTTGCGGTAATGGCCGTTTGATGCTGGAACTCTGCCAACGCTTTGAAAGACGGGGAGCAACTGCGGTCCCATTCGGTATCGAAGTGTCCGAGCAATTGGCCCTAGAATCATCGGAAATTGTCTCGCCGCTCGGCGGCGCCATAGTCAAAAACCATGCCGTTGGAGGTTGTCGTCATCTCAAAGGTCAGGGACAAAAGTTTGACTTGGTCATGATGTCATGCTTCTTGGAACATGAAGCTCAACCTTTGGAATTGCTCCGTTCGCTTCATGCGTTGCTAGCAAAGAATGGCTCGATTGTGATCAAAGTCCCCAATTATTCTTGTTGGAATCGTCACATTCGGGGAGCTCGATGGTGTGGGTATCGTTTCCCGGATCACGTGAATTATTTCACTCCGCGAACGCTGAGAATGTTGTCACAGGGAGCTGGATTTTCTAGGTTTCATCAGTCGTGGTTCGATCGGAACCCCGTGAACGACAACATGTATTGCGTCTTGCAAAAATAGTCCCGAACAAAACTATTCTTTTGTCTATCTATCGTTTTAGTTAGCGGACCCGTATACACTATTTGACTGCTTGTCCCATCATCAGGGACGCAACTCGTCTGGGTCAGTCAAAGTTAGGAGGGTGGCTAATGAGTCGGGTCTCTTCCACAGGAATGGAACGCGAAGTCCAAGATGTCTTACGTCGCTTGCGCAAGATGGAAAAGACAGCCGAATACTGGCTGCAACAACGCCATCGCGAGGGTGCCAATGACGAGAACATGCAAGCACTTTGGACGAGTTTAGGTGGTCTCACCCAATGCCTTGATACGATCTATTCGTTTCAGCCGTTGCTACACAAGGCATTGGAAAGTGGTGATGCGGCATGCCGCTGCCATGCCGCTGCACTGTTAGTTCGCATGGGCGTCACTGTTAAGCCACAAACGTTGCTTGCGATTCTCGAAGAGAGCTTTTCGTCCAGTGATCTGCAGAGCCGTCGCAATGCGGCCCGCATGATGTATGAGTTGCGATCTAAAGGCTTGCCTGTACTGAGCCGAGCATTAACCGACAAGGACGAGCACGTACGCAACTGGGGCCTAAAGCTGGTTCAAGCATTGGGCAAAGAAGCGATGCCCGCTTTGCCAGCTCTGATCGAACTGGTACGAGTAGCATCGCAAACCTCCGGAGCTGATATACCTAACATTCAACTGCGTGCTGACGCCTGCGATTTGATCGCGGAATGGGGCACAGCGGCAGCCAGTGCGGCAAAGGTGTTGTTAACTGTCAGCGAAGAGCGATTTGATGGCGAAGACAATCGCTATCTTCGCTTGCGTGCTGTTCGTGCGCTGCATGCGGTGGCGAGCAATCCCAAACAAGTCATCAAAGTTGCTCTCGAAATTTTGGAAGCGCGGCCCGCGATCATTCAAGTTGACGAAAACGGAGCCCCGGTTGACGACGGCAGCTATTGGCCACGTGTATGGGCCTGCGACTTGATCGGCGAACTAGAGGCTGAGGGGGCCTCAGCCATCCCCAAACTCGAAAAGCTACTCAAGGAAGAAGACAACGCTACCGTCCGCGAAGCTGCAGAAGAAGCGTTGCGCAAGATTACCACCACCTAACGACAAATACTCCGTTGCCTCGTTTCCATATTCTGAAAACGAGGCAACGCTTCTTTATCAGCTCAAAATCGATTTTACTACATTCCCGTGCACGTCCGTCAGACGATAGTCACGCCCCTGGAATCGATAAGTCAAGCGAGTGTGATCGAAACCAAGTTGATGCAAGATCGTGGCTTGCAAGTCGTGCACATGAACTTTATTTTCGGACACGGAAAAGCCGAGTTCATCGGTTTCGCCGTAAGTCATACCGCCGCGAACTCCACCGCCAGCCAAGAACATACAATAACAATCGGGATAATGGTCTCGACCGAGCACACTACCAGCGGCAGTGCGACCTTCACGGAATGGCGTACGACCAAACTCTCCACCCCAGACAATCAAAGTCTCGTCGAGCAAGCCACGTTGGCGTAAATCTTTGATCAAAGCGGCGACCGGCTTATCCATGGTCGCACATTTATTCGTGAGTCCATCGCGAATATCTTCCCCAGGCCCCGTTCCGTGGAAGTCCCAGCCCCAATCGAACAATTGTACATAACGGACACCCTGTTCAACCAAGCGGCGAGCCAATAGACAATTATTGGCCAAACTTGAAGCCCCAGGTTTAGCGCCATATTGCTCCAGCACATCAGCAGGTTCACGCGAGATATCCATCACTTCAGGTACCGACATCTGCATACGAAAAGCAAGTTCATACTGAGCAATACGAGTGGCTGTCTCTGGATGCCCCATCTCTGCCGCTTGCTTCTGGTTCAATTCACCAATGGCGTCCAAGGTAAGCCGACGCATATCACGACTCATCCCAGGCGGGTCGGTTACATACAGCACTGGATCACCTTGCGAGCGACATTGAACGCCTTGATAAACACTCGGTAAGAAACCGCTACCAAATGAGTTCTTGCCACCGTTGGGTTGCACCCCACTTGAAATCAATACGACAAATCCGGGCAGATTTTCATTCTCTGATCCGAGCCCGTACGTTACCCATGAACCGAGCGACGGACGTCCTGATCGAGCAGAACCAGTATACAACAACAACTCAGCTGGAGCGTGATTGAATTGCTCGGTGAACATCGACTTAATCAAACAGATCTCATCAGCCACCCCATGGAAATTGGGAATCGCATCGCTCATCCAAGTTCCATTAGGACCATGTTGTGTAAATTTCCTTGGCGTGCCCAATAACTTAGGAACGCCCGATGTAAATGCAAACCTGCGACCCTTCAAAAAAGAATCGGGACAGTCTTGCCCAGTCCGAGCCACTAACTCCGGTTTGTAATCAAACAAATCCAAATGCGGTGGTGAGCCTGTGCAATGGATGTAGATTACGCGTTTCGCTTTAGCGGCAAAGGGTGGTACCTTTGGTGCCAGTGGATTCACGACACCGTTGGAGTCCGTAGGTGTTTCGGCTCGACTTTCTTGTTGCAGCATTGAGGTGAGGGCTAGGGCCCCTAAACCACCGGATGCATACTTCAAAAAATGTCGGCGGGTTTGCCAAGCAATTCGTTCGACGCGTGGATCATTCGATGCTGGTTTCATTCTTATCCCCGATCATTTCTGTCCGAGTTGGACCTGCTTTGTATTTCAAGGTTGTTGAGTTGGCATTTGCTGATAAACAGTCAAGAATTTCACGGCAGCCGAATCAACGACGCATCAAAAATTCATCCAAGTTAAAAATGGAATTCGCGACCACAGTCCAGGCTGCGAGTTCCGATACATCGACGCCTTCTGGTACCGGGCCAATTGGATCCGCTGCCAGTTTCTTCGCTTCATTGGGTTGCGACTTGAGCACTTCGAACGCTTTATCGTACAACCTTTTGAGCACCCCAACTTCGTCGCCTGTCACGGGGCGTGATAGGGCTCGCGATAGAGCAAACTCGAGTCGCTCTTCTAATGTCTTGCCATTCTTCAACGCTAATCGACCGTAGGCTTGAGCCGCTTCGATATAGACTGGATCGTTGAGAGTGACCAAAGCTTGCAGGGGCGTATTGGTTCGCACACGGCGCAAGGTGCATACCTCGCGATTCGGCGCATCAAAAGTGCTCATGGATGGATAAGGATTAGAGCGGCGCCAAGTGGTATAGATACCTCGGCGATAACGATCATCACCACCGCTGGTTTGCCAGTCGGTACTCGAGCCAAATGCTGCATTAAGGCCCAACGAGGGTTGTGGTGGCTTGACTGGTGGCCCGAACATTTTGTGACTCAACAGCCCTGCTACGGCCAAGGCTTGATCTCGAATTGTTTCTGCAGGAAGTCGGAATCTTGGTCCTCGGGCAAGCAATCGATTTTCTGGATCGAGTTGCGCCAATTCCCGGCTAACCTTGGAACTTTGGCGATACGTTGCGCTCATCAACAATGTCTTGAGGAGCTTCTTCATATCCCAGCCGTTGTCCATAAAATCGACAGCGAGCCAATCGAGAAGTTCTGGATGCGTAGGCAGATCACCTTGCGACCCAAACTCTTCGGCCGTTGCCACAAGGCCCGTGCCAAAGAGTTGCTCCCAATAGCGATTCACCGTCACGCGTGCAGTCAGTGGATTATCGCGAGATACTAACCAACGAGCCAATCCCAATCGATCATTTACTTTCTCGCCAGTGACTTGAAATACAGCCGGAATACCCGACTGTACCTCTTCACCGAGGTCCATGTAGTTGCCGCGATTATGGACTTTGGTAACTCGCAAACTGTTGGCCGCCAACTCTTTCATCACGGGAACCGTTGTCGTTGGCTTTAGAGAATTCAATTCTTGGCGACGTTCGGCTAATCGTTTTCGTACAGGTTCCAATTCAGCAGCAATCGTGCGGTAGTAACCTGCTAGCTGATCGTTTTGTTGGGCAGTTCGCTCGCTTCCGGTAATAAGAAGTATACGCTGAATGTCCGCTGGAATTGCAGCCCATTTAGTGATCTCGTTTTCGCTAGTAACTTGAACGCGAAACTTACCCAAGATATGTTGCGAATGGGGCGATTGCTGAACCAATCGAATACGCAAACGGCTTCCGGGGCCCACTTTCACCGGCTGATTTGCGACCAGTGTCAATTGATGATCTCGACCCGCAGCTCCACCGACTGCCCAACCTTTTTTGAGATCGATTTTTGTTGCTACCAAATTGCTCGCTTCGAATCCATCCTGATTGAAGTCTGCGAACGCAGTGGCAAAGCGAATGAGTTGTGTGCCGTCGAGACTCCAGGCAACCTCTGGGCGGCTCGTATCCTCGATTTTGCTCTCCCACACTACTTGTTTTTGTTCATCAAGAACTTTGACGACCGCCCCCTTGAGGCGTTCCATGATTCCAGCTCCGCCGTCGGTTCGATTCCAAACGGAGACTCGTTCAATCGGCGCGTTCGCTTTCAGGTCGACTTCCCACCATGGGTCGGTACTATCGGCCTTGGAATGTGTCACTGATTTAGATTGAAAATATTGGCCATCGGTGTTGCCATCGATTGCGAGTTTGGCATCGCCACCAAAATCTGTACTGCTTTGACTGGCCTCGCCTTTGGTGGCGATGTTAGCACCATCAGAGAACACTTGAACTTCAGCCACAGACAGGATTCGATTTGAGCCGGGATTTTCAACTCGAACATAGCGTCCCATTAGTTTGGATCCGGCAGGCGGGATTACGGTCGCTTGAACTTCACTCAACACGAAATTCCCACCGCTCCAACCTGGGCCATTACCGGGTAAGGCCGAGTCGGCGAGGGCTTCAAGTTGCACGGCGACCACCGAAGCGTTTTCTGATGGAGCCAGCGATGACAAATCCAATTCGATCTCGAAATTATCTTTGGCTGCGCCGACGGTGCTGCGAACGATGGATGCCTCAGCGTCGATCTTCAGATCAACTCCACCTTCACTCTTCGCAGACAGAACTTTAGGCGTTTGCCACTTCGGTTGACGAGGTAGTGTGGCTTCCCAATCTTTGAGCGTTTGCCAAAGTTCGGGTGTCATGGTATCGAGAATTTTTTGATCTTCGGCGACCGATTGTTGCAATGCCTGGCGTTTCTGAATTTGTTCATCAGCCCAAATTTCAACCAAGGGAGACTCGTCGCCTCGGTCTGCATCTTCAGAGTTATTGAAGATGGCAAACGACTGATAAAATTCCTTCTGGCTAAGTGGATCGTACTTATGGGTATGGCATTGAGCACAAGCCATGGTGGTCCCCATCCATACCGCGTAAGTGGTGTTAACGCGGTCTACGACAGCCACATTGCGAAACTCTTCGTCGTTAGTTCCACCTTCATTGTTGGTAAGTGTGTTGCGATGAAAGGCTGTTGCGACACGCTGATCGGGAGTTGCCTCGGGCAACAAATCACCTGCGATTTGTTCAATAGTGAATTGATTGAATGGCAAGTTCTGATTGAATGCCTTAATCACATAATCGCGATAGGCCCAAATGGTTCGCGGTGGATCGTCTGCATAGCCCGCTGAATCTGCGTAGCGCGCAAGGTCGAGCCACATTCGCGCCCAATGTTCCCCGTAAGCGTCTTTCGCTAGGAAACGATCGACCATTTTCTCGTATGCGTTAGCCGACTTGTCGTTAACGAACTCGGCAACTTCTTCTGCGGTCGGAGGTAAACCGGTGACGTCCAAGGCAACTCGACGAACAAGTGCATGGCGATCCGCTTCCCCTTGTGGCTGAAGCTTCTCTGCCTGGAGTCGCTGGAGAATAAAGTGGTCTATCGCATTGTGGGCCCACTCTTTCTCCGCAGTGTTTTGAAGTTCGGGAACGGCAGGTCGCTGAGGCACAACGTACGACCAGTGCATCGAGTACTCTGCACCTTGTTCAATCCATTGTTTGAGCAATTGACCTTCAGCGGCCGTCAATTTTTTTCCGCCATCAGGTGGCGGCATGACTTCCGCTGGGTCATCGCTCAGGATTCGATGGATGATGTGACTTTCATCCGGTTTTCCAGCGACAATTGCAAAGTGTCCACCTAAATCTTCGCGCAATCCCTCGGGCGTATCGAGCCGCAAGCCATGAGATCCACCACCTTCGCGTTCCTCCTCATCCGGTCCATGACAGCGAAAGCAATTGTTGGAAAGTATCGGACGTATGTCTCGATTGAAATCCAACTTGGCTGGATTCTTGCCAGAGTCACTCTTTGAAGATTCGGTTTCTTGGGCCACAAGTGGTTGAAGAAACAGTCCCGAGAGGAAGAACGGCGAGAGTCTCAAGGCGAGCATTACTGTCCGCATCATCGATGGCTCATTTGGGAGGGAAGACAAAAGGAGGGAAAAAACTCCCCTTCAGTATACTCCCTTTAGCGACACATTTCGAGACATTTGCGGCATGAGTCGGTCTGTCACACCTAATTGCGGATCCGTTTCAGTTTTTCGTTAATCGGATCGAGAGACCGTATTTCTGGATCAAAGTTTGGCCCGAGCCGCTCACAGGCCAAGCGATGGTGCGGATGGTTTGGGTTTCCCCAGGCTTGCAACCATTGCTCATATTGCTTTGGACCCGAACAATTCTCCTGAGGGCATGCTCGTTCCGCTTCAACGCAGTACGGATAGTGGGTTCTTGGCTCGCGTGCTTCAGGACCTTCAATCACGATAGAATGCACCCAGTTGTGGGACATATCATACACATAATTGAATTCGCTAATTCCCTTTTTCCACAATTGACTCAAAGTGATGCGAGCTGAGTTTTCCCATTCAAATTCGGCGATGGCTTTTCGATCTGCCGTGTACTCTCGCCCCTCGATATCGAAATAGTGCAACTGGCGGTTCTGCCACCCCAACACAGCTTGCAAGATCTCGTGCAGTTTTGCCAAGTTGCAATCGCGAACTTGGACGCGACGAAACACGGGAGGTTCGATGCCGTCGATAGAGCAACTAACTTGGAAAACTTTGGGTTGCGAATTCGTGCTAGACGAATCGGTATCGGTCGCTGGATTTTGAGACATCATTTCGCCTCAGCGTGGAGGCCTACACAAAAAATGAAAGAGCAATCTGCTAACGTTAGATGATGATCGCTTAATTTGGTTCAGGAAAAACGGGACAAGAATTGAGCGAATCAAAAGGAGTTTCACCCCAAAACAAATTGCCTGCTTCCGGCGACGCATCTCGTCGTTCAGCGGGCATATGCTCGATGGCGGTGGTAATAATCAACTTCACCTTGCCTTCGTGCAGGACCAATTGAGGACATGTGTTTTGCGGTGAGCCAACAGTTCGCCAAACGCGACAGAGCTTTCCATCGGCTAGGCGATACTCGCGTGTTTCGCCATGTTCTGCTGGGTTAGGGTTATACATGCTCACAATGCAGTACATATCATTGGGAGTCAGAATCATTCCATCGGGAACGGCATGATCTTCTGTAAGATCTACCAGCGTTGTAGGTTCCGAGAGGGTGCCCGCATCGACATCAATGGTGTAACCCACAATTTTTTTGGTGGGCGAATCGATGTCTAACAGTTGCCAAGAACCGTCTGCGAGTTTGCGAACCGCCTTACCGTTGCTACATATCTGATCGCGACGCAGGGCGATCAATTTTTTATCTTTGGCTCGCCAGAGATAGAGCCCCGCTTTGCGCGTTTTGAATTCGAGATCTTTTGTTCCGAAGATGAGGTTACCATCAAAGACCAAGCCATCATTGATGATTGTGTTTTCCACATCAGCGTCGACGCCATCACAAAACGTGGTCCAACTCTTTTCGATGGTGTCATAAATACCGAGCGAGCGTTCAAGCCCAATAACAAAACGACTAGGCTTATTGGTTGGAAAAGCAAATCCAGGTCGACCTGGGAGCGGATAAGCGTAATTGGCCTTAGTCACTAGATCCAAAATACACAGCGAGCCGGTTCGTGCATCGGGTGCGTGTTGGATGGCCACCCAGGAGAAACGATTGCTTTGAAGAGGATATGGCCCCTCAGGCAAGAATTTTAGATTTTCATTTTGAGGGCGATAAAGCACTTGTGCATCGACGATCGTTGGCATGTCTATCCTGGCTTTTCAAGCGATGTACAAAATTTCCAACGGAACTGTGTTTCATTAAACACAGCGTCTCATCGGAATAGGGTGAATGCAGGTACATAGTGATACCCTGCGGTGGTCAAAAGAATATCGTAAATTTTGGTTTTTGTCGTCTCCCCCAACCTAGCCAGACTTGCAGCGAATCCATAAATCGTTGCTGCGTGGGAGCTTACGCTTACTGAGCCCACGCAATCCATGAGCCCAACAAGTGGGGAATAACGACGGATGGCACCTGATCGCAGTGGGACCGCTGACGAAAAATGGAGCAGGTAAAATCTGCATTCTTTTCCCTGGTCATTGCGATGATGCCAGCAAAATGGAAGAATTCAGAGGCTTGGATTTCGACGTTGACTCCGCAGTTCAAACCTGACTATGATCCGAGCCGTGTTAGAAATAACCTGGGCACAACGAATTAGGAGGCGTTGTGTTCTGCTGGGAATTTATCCCAGACGAAGTGACACTGCGGCCAGGGTTCTGGAGCGGGGAGGATTCCCGCGTATCCAACCTGATTGCCACAGGAGGTGCCGGTGTCCTTCACTATAGATCAAGAACTAAAAGAACGCGTTCGTCGCTCCGTCGACATCGTAGACCTGATGGGCAGCTACCTAGACCTGCGCCGTCAAGGTCGGGGCTTTGTTGCGCGCTGCCCATGGCATGACGACCGTCGTCCCAGCCTCCAAATCAATCCCGAACGCCAAAGCTGGAAATGCTGGGTGTGCGACCTCGGTGGTGATATCTTTAGCTTCACGATGCAACGTGAAGGCATCACGTTTCCTGAAGCCCTTCGAATGCTGGCAGAACGGGCTGGTATCCCGATTGAAAGCAAAGACTCGTCGGGACGTCCCACACTTTCGCCAGATGACAAGCGAATGCTATATCAGGCGGTCACTTGGGCCTGTCGAGAGTATCGAAAATTTCTTACGACAGCTAGTGAAGCCGACAAGGCGCGACTGTATTTGAAAGAACGCGGCCTGGATGAGGCAACGCTCGAAAAATTTCAAATCGGTTTTGCTCCAGCAAGTTGGGATTGGTTGTTGCGAAGGGCAGGGGAGGCTCAGGTGTCGCTGGCCAACCTTGAAACAACTGGTTTTTTAGGGCGCAGCGAACGTGGCTCGCGATATGACCGTTTTCGCGAGCGAGTCATTTTCCCGATTCGCGATCCACAGGGTCAATCGATTGCCATCGGCGGACGTGTACTGCCTGGATCAACAGAAGCAGCCAAATACATAAACTCACCTGAGACACGTCTCTATTCCAAGAGCCATCAGCTTTTTGGTTTAGACATGGCGCGTGACACGATTAGCAAGAGTCGTCGGGCGTTAGTCATGGAAGGTTATACCGACGTGATGATGGCACATCAGTTTGGTGTGCATAATGCGGTGGCCGTTTGCGGTACGGCTTTAGGAAGTGGTCATATTCGATTACTACGTCGCTTTTGTGATGAAGTGATTTTGATCTTGGATGGTGACGAAGCTGGGCAACGACGAACCAATGAAGTGTTGGAGTTGTTTGTCGCCGCTCAAATGAACTTGCGGATTCTGACGCTTCCCTCGGGATTAGATCCATGCGATTATCTTTTGCAGGAAGGGGCTCAAGCATTTCAGGCGTTGCTCGACGAAGCAATTGATGCGCTTGAACACAAAATTCGAGTCTCCTGCAAAGGCTTTGATCCGCTGGTAGATACGCATCGAGCGAACAAAGCGCTGGAAGAAATTCTGTCGACTATTGCTTTAGCTCCTAAGGCGAGCATCACCAGCGATGATGCGATGCAATTGAGACAGATGCAACTTTTGAGCCGAATTTCGCGACATTTTCACGTCGCAGAGCCCGAATTGCGTCAACGCGTAAAGCAACTTCGCGAAAAACCACAGACCGATGCAGCCCGTTGGTTGAAAGCAGATTCGCCAACTGAGGTTGCAACGGCGAAGCAATATCGTTTTACTGATCTAAGTGTGATGGATCGCGAGCTGTTTGAGATCCTGATCCTGCAAGCGGATCTAGTTCCTTTGGCGCTAGAACGCATTGCACCGAATCAACTGAGCTGTGACTGTGCCCGTGAATTGTTAGCGATTTACCAGAGATTGGAGATGTCTGGTGATTCGTTAGAATTTTCATCGGTATTGTCGAGTACTGAAGATCCATCTTTGAAGAGTGTATTGGTATCGCTCGAAGAAGATTGCTACCGCAAAGCGAAGCGAAAACCGATTGAGGCCTATCATCGATTGCAGGCGTTGTTGGATCGCTGGCACGAGCAAGTAGTAGAAAAAACACAGCAAGATATAATTCGAACTTTAGAGGAGTCCAAGTTGTCCGATGAAGAGGCGTTAGACGTCCTTCAAGATTTGGTTCGCCAGGCTCAATTGCGACATGGCTTGGTGAGTAAAACGATTGGTAGTACGGATACACATTCCTGAGGTAAGACCCAAACCTACGCGACAGTTCGTCAGCGCCCAGGCAGGAGCCGGCCGCTCGTGCGAAACCTCCCGCAACCCAGCAGGCAAAGTGTCATCAAACTACGAATTGCATGTTGTCGCATTTATTACCCGCCCTTATCCGCGCAGCAATGCGTGAACTGCATCGAAAAGGAGTTCGATTGTGGAACCGATGGATATTGAATTACAGACCTTGGTTGAGAAAGCCAAAGAGCAAGGTTTTATTACTTACGAACAAGTGAATCGCTATTTGCCCAACGAAGGCTTTAGCTCAGATCATCTCGATAAGCTGTTGTCTGTTCTGGATAAACTTGGATTGGAGCTAGTAGACGCGGACCCCAACGCCCCAGTTCCAACCAATGTCTCGGCCAAAGAAGAGACGATGGTAAGTGGTGAGATGCCTCGTCTAACCAACGATCCGATTCGCTTGTACTTGAGCCAAATGTCGGAAATCCCCTTGCTCACTCGCGAGCAAGAAATCTCTTTGGCTAAGAAGATCGAAATCAATCGCAAACGATTTCGCAAAGCCGTTTTGGGCAGCGACTATGCCATGCGGCAAACAGTTGAGATTCTCAAGAAGGTACATCAGGGTCAATTACCGTTTGATCGCACGATCAAGGTATCGCTCACTGAGAATCTGACCAAAGAGCAGATCACGGCTCGTATGCCGCACAACTTGAAGACGTTGGATCGATTGCTGGAAGAAAATCGCCATGCCTTCAACGAGATCATTCGCAAGAGCACAACGCCGCTTCGAAAACAAAACTTGATTCGACAATATGTCCGTCGTCGTAACAAGTGCTTGGTATTGGTCGAAGAACTTTCGCTTCGTTCGCGACGCGTTCAACCGTTGATGCGACAACTGGAACAATTTGCGGATCGCATGGAGACGATCCAACGTCGCCTGAAAGTGATCGCCGATCAATCGTTCTCCTACATGGAGCGGGAGAAGCTGCAGCGAGAATATCGCCAGTTGATCATGCTCACCCATGAAAGCCCACGAGTTCTACGGGCTCGCTGTGAAGAATTCCGCAAGTACTACAAAGGGTACGAGAACGTCAAACGCGAGCTTTCCAGTGGCAACTTGCGCTTGGTCGTTTCAATTGCGAAGAAGTATCGCAATCGTGGGTTGTCTTTCTTGGACTTGATTCAGGAAGGCAATACCGGTTTGATGCGAGCTGTGGATAAGTACGAGTATCGTCGTGGGTTTAAGTTTTCGACGTATGCAACTTGGTGGATTCGCCAAGCCATTACTCGGTCGATTGCTGATCAAGCCAGAACGATCCGCATTCCGGTGCACATGATTGATGTCTTGAGTCGCTTGCGTCAAATCCAGAAGAGATTGTTGCAAGACCTGAAGCGCGAGCCTACGGTTGAAGAGATTTCGGCACAAATTGAGTTGCCCATTGAAGAAGTTCGGCGCGTGCTGGATATCGGTCGCCATCCTGTCAGCTTAGACCGTCCTGTGGGCGAAGGCGAAGACAATAGCTTCGGTGAATTTATCGAAGATAGCAGCAGCGATAATCCGGTGAAGAACGCGACCAATGGTCTATTGCGAGAGAAGATTGACACGCTACTGAAGACATTGACATATCGCGAGCGAGAGATCGTGCGATTGCGATATGGCCTGACAGATGGCTACTCGTACACCTTGGAAGAGGTGGGGCGAATCTTCAAGGTCACACGCGAACGAGTGCGTCAAATCGAAGCGAAGGCAGTGGCCAAATTACAAAATCCTATGCGTTCGCAGCATCTTGAGACCTTCTTGAAGAAGGCTGCTTAGTGGGCAACTAAGCCATAGAGGGCTGCGCCATCGGTTGACTTTCATGTGAAAAACTCCTGTCGAAAGACAGGGGTTTTTTTGTACACGCAATCAATTGCCTACTGGCAGAAAGCAGCTGGCTTACACTACACTTGAGAATCTACATATGACCAACGGATCTGGAGTCATTCTGACTCTTTCCTCTTCGTTGCTCCCAGGCAGAAATTTGACATAAGCATGAAGATTCCCTGTTCACAGCTACAAGCACTTCACCGTCTCTTGAAGCAGAGACAAGACCTCCGCAACCAGTTAGAACGAGGCCCGCGACAACTGGCAGCGAAGGCGGCGATGGTTGCCAGTGCGTTGGCGGGCTTGGATGCGGCCAAATTGAAATTGCGCGAATTGAAGATGGCCTGCGATCGAATGCAACTGCAATTGCGAGATCGAGAAAATAAGATTGCTGGGCTTGAAACCAAAATGAATCAAGCTGCCAGCAACCGGGAATACCAAACTTTGAAGGAGCAAATTGCAGCCGACAAACAAGCCAATAATGTCTTGTCCGACGAGATCCTGGAAACGCTTGAACAGATTGACGCAGCCGTGAAGGGCGTAGCGGAAGCGGAAGCAAAACATAAAGTGATGCAAGCGGAAGAAGCCACCTTTAAACAACAGACCACACAGCGAATGGAAGTGGTCAAGAGTGAACTGCAACGGGTTAGCGAGGCGTACAAAGCGGCTGAACTGTTACTGCCTGAGGAGTTTACTCCCGAGTACTTGCGTGTCGTTAATGCGAGAAATGACGAAGCCCTCGCGGGAGTTGAGAACAGCACATGTGGCGGGTGCTACCATGTTCTGACGCCGAAAGTTGTGGACCAATTGCGGATGGACAACGTTATGTTTTGCCAATCGTGCGGAGCGCTGCTGTACTTGGGAGGCGACGATTAGTCGCGTAGCGAACTTCAGGGGCTGGTTCAGCTCAAATCGCGATTTCGGGGCTGTTTTTGGGCGAATTTTGCGACTTTTTGGCGGAAAAATATCGCCCCGCAATGGGCTGAAGTAACTGGCCGAAGATTGGATTTCGCCGTATAATCCGAGGAAACCGCGCAATCGGAAATCATTTAAATCTTGACAATTCGGACCCGGCTCCGAACGATAAAGAACTTAATGCTGTTTTCTATTTCTCCGACCTCTTTTCGCCCTCGAAAAGAGGTCGGCTTTTTTGGTAGAGATGCGACCATGAGCGACTATGTACCTATGACCCGTGACGGGTACAACCGTATCAAAGCGGAGATTGAACGCCTTGAATCCGTTGAAATGCCGCTGATTGCTGAGAAAATTGCGGCTGCTCGTGCCGAGGGTGACCTTAAGGAAAACGCTGAGTATCATGCGCAGCGTGAGAACCAAGGACTGCTTCAAGCTCGCATTAATCAACTTCGCAGCAAGCTTGCCCGCGCCCATATTGTAGATGTGGCGACTTTGCCGAAGGACGAAATCGTTTTCGGCGCGACCGTTAAAGTCCGCGACATTGACTTCGATGAAGTAGAAGAGTTCACGCTGGTTGGCGATGGAGACGAGGATTACGACACGGGCAAGATCTTGGCGACGAGCCCGATTGGCTCCGCACTAATGGGCAAAAAGAAAGGGGATCAGGTCAGCATTCCTGTTCCTCGTGGTATGCTCCGATACGAGATACTTGAGATTGAATTTCGCGACTAGTTTCATTGCTTAAGTCCGGAAGCGAGAAATTGTGTTGCGATTAGGTGTCTTGGATATGAGGCTTTTTGGATATGAGAGGCCTTGAATATGAGACCCCTTGAATTCCGTGCAACAGGTTGAGACATGAGCAGCAACACAGAGACAACACAAACAGTTGAAAACAAAGAAGTTCCACTTGCACCAGCTTGCTTGGTCGTGGTGATTATCTTCAGCGTGATCATGAGTGTGGTTTGTGCGGGTCTTTCATGGTATCTCAATCAAAACCAAAGCGAGAATGCGGCACGAGCTCTGCGCGAGCAACTTATCCCTTGGGTTCAACAGTCCGCTCTTGAGCCTACGGACAAAGAAGCGATCAGTGCGGAGCTCAATCAGCTCGCAGTCCAAATGGATTCCAAGGATCTGAATGAGGGAGAGCTGCGACGGCTAAGATTTTGTCTTACGGACAATCCCGTTTTGTTGTGGGGCTTCGTTCAAGCTGCCGTGGGTAAGATTGAACGTTCTTCCGAGCTTACCGATATTGAGAAAGAGCAGGCACGTTTAACTGCTGATCGCTTGCTTCGATTGGTTGCGGAGCGAAAGCTAACACGTTCGGCATTAGAATTCAGTTTGCAAACGGTTACGTTGGCGCGTAGCGATGGATCGGGGTTGGTAGTAAAGGACAACCCTACCACCGACGATTTGCGGACATTTGTGAAACGCGGGGCGCAGCAGGCAGATGGCCTCAAGGCCCCCAAAGAGCCTTACGAAAAGAGTCCCGCTCAAGTATTTCACATGATGATTGAGTCGGCATTGGAAGATCCCCAGCCGGCCAAAGATAGTTCTGCCCAAAAGTAGTCACTGCTACACCTTGACTTCTTTTCATGTAGTTGTCTTCTCGCGAATTCTGAGCACTGACAGGAACGCAACCTTTTTCGGTTGAAAGTGCCTCTGGGTGAAAACTCTTGTCCATTCACGGCCTCTCACTACCTTTGCCAAACCGAAGCCTCATATTTCATTTGGACTTAAATGAGCCTGCGCATAAATGGCTTTGCAAGAAGAGAGGCATGTGTACCTGCGACTATGGGCCCGTATTCAAAGCAAAGAATTGCTAGCGTTAGCTATTGGCGAATACAAGCATTCGGGACTGTTTCCACTGGGCCGGAAGCTCTGTCGCATAACCGACTTGAACCTCCAGTGTCATCGCAACTTGATAGCATCCTCAAGCCGAACCCCCACCGTCTACAGCGTGCCTGGCACCATATTTTTGGCACATGGTAAAAGTGACTCATGGTAAAAGTCACTCTGGGTGAGAATCCATGTGCATTCACCGCACTTCACTCCCTATGTCAATACGAGGCCTCACCTATCCCCTAGAGCAAAATGTGCCTTCGGATAAATGACCTAGGAAGCGTGTGGGGGGACGTCTGTTTCTGCGAGTGTTGAGCCGTATCCAAAGCCAAGAATTGCTAGCGTTAGCTTTTGGGGCATACGCCCACTCAGGACAATTTTCTGCTGTGAAGGAAGTTCTCCCGCATATCCGACTTCACCTCCAGCGCCACCATGGTTTGATAGCATCCTCTAGCCGAACTCCTGCGTCCAAGGCGTGCCTGGCACCAAATTTTCCAAATTTTCGACGCCCATTTGCTAGCTTAGCGACGAAGGGAAAGGTGTGCTTTGTCGAACTACTGCAGAACAGCTAATACCATTTGTGACCAGCAAATAACGACATGCATGCTAGCAACGTTTGCGCAAAAGCGACCTTCATCACCACCATGCTAATCAACCGTCGTCGCCATCCCCAAAGCACCCGACAGCCCACCGTCTAAAGCGCACCGTCTAAAGCGTGCCTGGCACCGAATTTTCGATGCCCATTTGCTATCCTAGCGACGAAGGGAAAGATGTGTCTTGTCGAACTACCGCAGAATCGCGACTACCATTTATGACCACCAAATAACAACATGCATGCTAGCAACGTTTGCGCAAAAGCGACCTTCATCGCCACCATACTACTCAATTGCCTTCGCCAAACCCAAAGCACCTGAAGCACAAACAATACCAAAATGGTACCCGCAAATTTACAACCTAAAAAGACTGCGATATGTGGCGTACATCCTGTAAGCGGATCATCCAGGCCCATCATGTAGCGTCCAACTGGGTTCAACTCTAAACTCTGCAAAGAATCGACGTACATCACCGTCAAATAACTGTCATATGCAGAAACAAAACCAATGAGCAAAGAACAAATCGGCACCGTTAAATGATGTCGGACCATTTGACGATAAAGCCGCGCAAACTCAACGAACATGGAGCGCTGGCGTTGAAATACCCCAACGGAACTATCGCCGGACGCTGCAAACGGTTGCTCTAGCCCCAGCACTGCACCACCAGAAACCGCCCCAAATCGAACCTCGGACATGATCTTAAATCTCCTCGTAACCGAAACGCTTTTGGGAATCCTCTCTGCCCAGAGAGTGTCCCATCTGCCCGATCATGACCAACGCAAACCCCATACCTAACCGATAAACAAAACTCGCCCCGCGAGAGCCGATCAACGTAAACCCAAACCAGAAAACAAGTTACAACTCAGCAACTATCAAACTTTTCCGGCCCCCCCTAAATCGGACTCTCCATCCAATTTGCTTGCCCCTCAAGCAAAAAAATCTGGCTCCCCCCCATAAAGGAGATGAGAGGGCAAGCCAATCCCGCCTTCCACTCGCTCAAAGGTAACTTTCCTCCCCCAAATCCATTTTTCGGCAGGTCTGCCCGAATACGAGGCAGTCTGCCTAAAAATGCGTCACCCCCACACCACCCAATCGCCGCAAACTACCCATTGCTGGGCAACATGGCTCGCCCTAGTTCACCAGCGCAAAGTTCCCTTGCCCTGGACAGCTGTTTTTCCGTAGAAAGAACGGTTGAAGTACCGGCCGTTTTTTTCGTTGACACTGCATTTCGCAGGACCGCGATCCATGAGTACACCCCTCCTATTCGAAGAGCTCTCCGTGAACGATTGCTGGAAGAGCCCAGGTCGCACCATTACTGAGACCGACTTGGTGCAATTCGCATGTTTGACGGGCGACTTCGATCCGCTTCACATGGATCACGAACATTGCAAAGAAACACCGTACGGTAAACCGATCGCCCATGGCTTGCTAGGGCTCTCGTATCTCGCCGGACTCAGTTCGCAGTATCCACGCATGAAGACAACCGCGTTTACCAGAATTGAACAATGGCAGTTTCTGAAACCCATTTATGTCGGCGATACCATTCATGTTCGAACAGAAGTGGTGGGCTTACAAGAACATGGAAGACGACACGGTGAAGTCACCTGGAAAAGACAACTCGTCAATCAACGTGGCGAAGTGACACAGGAAGGTATGTTTGTCACTCTAGTTGCTCGCGCCGCAATGTCCATGAAATACCCCGAACGAAACGCAGCTTAACTTTTTCGATCGCGAGTTCAAACGACGCATCTCTACCGCGAAACACCATTTTGCTGCATGGCTGCCGTTAATGTGTTCTTGAGCAACATCGCAATCGTTAATGGCCCAACACCACCGGGCACTGGCGTAATCGCACTAGCAACAGTACGCACACTATCGAAATCAACATCACCAACAATTCCCGTTTCGATTCGGTTGATGCCAACATCAATAACGACGGCCCCCGGCTTCACATGCTCCTTCTTGATGGCATTAGCCCGTCCGATGGCAACAATCAGAATGTCCGCCTGCTGAGTCACTTCGGCAAGATCTTTTGTCTGACTGTGACAAACGGTGACTGTCGCATTCGCAACTTTGTCACCGACAGGTCCTGTCCGCTGCATCAACAACATCGCCAGCGGTTTACCGACGATATCGCTGCGTCCAACAACTACTGCGTGCTTACCCGAAACCTCGATGTTATAACGGGCAAGCAATTGAAGTACGCCGTGCGGCGTGCATGGCAGAAAGCGAGGTCGCCCCTGACAAATAAGCCCAACGTTCTCTGGTCCAAATGCATCAACATCCTTCGCAGGTGAGACAGCATCCAAGACTTGGTTGGTATCCCAACCTGTCGGTAAAGGAAGCTGCACCAAGATCCCATGCACAGAAACATCTGCGTTTAAGCGTTCGATGAGTTGCAGGAGTTCCTGGGGGCGTGCACTCAACGGCAAGCGTTCTAGCCTGCTGGTCATCCCGACTTTTTCACAAGTCTTTTGTTTGTTGCGAACATAGACCTCGCTCGCTGGGTTATCCCCTACCAAAACAGCTACAAGGCAGGGAACCACACCTGTGGCTTGCCTGAATTGAGTTACCTCCGCAGCAATTTCAGCCTGAATTTGTTGAGCAACTGCTTTTCCGTCCAAAATCGTGGCCGACATGCTGAACCTCTCGCTTGGAGCCTAAATCAAGAATATTAATTCTGTTCCGCCAGAAGTGCGGGACGGACCTAGTGCTGTAGTGGGAATTTGCCCTGGGCGTTATATTAACGACAAATTGGGAAAAGTTTGACAGGGGGGAAGCCCCCTTTTCGCATACGCAACGAGAGGATCGAGGAACTCCATGTCCGAGGAATCAGGATTGAGTGCCGTAGAGGCCGTAAAGGACAAGAGCAACTATCTATTTGGCACAATTCGCGAAGACCTCAAGGAAGGGACCGCGAGCTTTGTCAAGGAGAATGCGCAACTGCTGAAATTTCATGGTACCTACCAACAAGATGACCGTGAGGCTCGCACCTCCACCGGCGAGGGTAAGTCCCTCAAAGAAATCAGCTTCATGGTACGAACTCGGATACCTGGCGGCAAAATGAACGTGGCCCAATTGCTCGCCCATCTCGATATGTGCGACGAAATCGGTAACGCCACTCTCAAAATCACCACCCGCCAAGCGTTGCAACTTCATGGAATTGTAAAGTCCGATCTGTGGAAGTGTATTCATCGCATCAACGAGATCCAACTCTCCACCCTAGCAGCGTGCGGTGACGTCAATCGCAATGTCATGTGCTGCCCCGCTCCTTACAAAGATCCAATTCATACCACCCTGCAAAAACTTACGGATGATTTGGCTCAGCATCTCGCTCCGCGCACAAAAGCCTATTACGAAATTTGGGTGAAGGATCCCGACTCCGGTGATTCGCAATTGGTCGGTGGCTCAACGGAAGAAGATGTTGAACCGATTTACGGCAAGCATTACTTGCCCCGCAAATTCAAGATCGCAGTTGGCTTACCAGAAGACAATTGTGTCGATATCTACACCAACGACTTAGGCTTCCTTGCCATCGTTCGCGATGGAAAAGTTGTGGGTTACAATGTTCTCGTCGGTGGTGGCTTGGGAACTACTCCTGCCAACAAGAAAACTTTCCCTGCGTTGGCCAAACGCATGGCGTATTGCACCGCAGATCAAGCCGTCGCTGTCGCTGAAGCTGTGGTGAAAGCACAACGCGATCATGGCAATCGAGCGGATCGCAAGATCGCGCGTCTCAAATATGTCATCGCCTCGAAGGGCGTCGAGTGGTTCCGTGAACGTGTCGAAGAACACTTGGGTTACAAGCTGACCGATTGCCTACCTGATGATGTACATGATTTCGATGATCACATCGGCTGGTTCGAGCAGGGTGACGGATTATGGTTTTACGGCCTCAACGTTGAGAACGGAAGATTGTTCGATCGCGAAGAACTCCGCTGGAAAACGGCATTCCGAGAAATCTGCAACGAACTTAATCCGGGCATTCGACTCACTCCACACCAAAGCATTCTGTTCACCGATATCAAACCCGAACATCGTGCTACACTCGAAAATATCCTAAAGCGAAATGGCATTCCGCTGAGCGCGGACATATCCAATGTCCGCCGCTGGTCCATGGCTTGCGTTGCTCTCCCCACTTGCAGCCTTGCGATTACAGAAAGCGAACGAGTTCTTCCATCCGTTATGGACCAACTTGAAAAAGAAATCGCGCGCCTCGGCCTCTCCAGTGAACGATTCACCGTCCGTATGACGGGCTGCCCTAATGGTTGTGCCCGACCTTACAATGCCGATGTGGGGTTGGTTGGAAAAGCCAAAGGCCGATACACGCTTTATCTGGGCGGTACCTTGCTTGGGACTCGTTTAGGTACGATCTACAAAGACCTCGTACCACTCGAACAAATCACTCCAACTTTGGCCCCCATCCTGATCGCATTCAAGCAACATCGAGCATCTACAAATGAAACGTTCGGAGACTTCTGTCACCGAGCCGGGAAAGATCAACTAGAAAAATGGAGCGTTGAATACGCGTCCGTTTAAGGCGTTACTTGAACCTTGACTGGATGTAGCGAACCCGTCATTAGCTTTTCGCTTGACAAGGTTCTTTACAAATAACAAACCCTTGCCTTCGGATTGAAAAGACTTTTCATCCGAAGGTAGAAGGTGCTTGTTTCTTCGTTTGAGTTTTATTGAGGAGTTTTTTTACCATGGCCAAACTTGCACGTTTTCAATCCGAAAATGGCCCACAGGTAGGACGTATTGAAGGCGAAACCGTAGTGCCACTCAATCTTCCAATCGCAGGGATGACCATGCTACAGCAGTTGCTCGCACATCCCGATTTGCCACAACTGGCCAATGAACTCCCCGCGTCCGGACCCGCAATTCCTCTCGCCTCCTGTATCTTGCTTCCCCCTATCGACCACCAAGAAGTATGGGCAGCTGGCGTAACGTACAAACGAAGCCAAACCGCTCGCATGGAAGAATCGGAAACGGCCGCATCCTGCTACGACCGCGTCTATCGTTCTCCGCGCCCAGAACTATTTTTCAAAGCGACACCTCATCGAGTCAGCGGCACGAACGAGGCCTTGCGAATCAGGAAAGATGCCACCTGGAATGTACCCGAACCTGAACTCGCGCTGGTTATTTCACCCGATCAACGCTTAGTCGGATTCACGATCGGAAATGACATGAGCTCCCGAGATATCGAGGGAGACAATCCGCTCTATTTGCCTCAAGCAAAATGCTACAATCAATGCTGCGGGCTTGGACCCTGGATCAGCTTGATCGACGAAATGCCCGAACGAAATGCGATTACTATTGAACTACAAATCACACGTTCTGGAAGTGTCGTGTACACGGGCAAAACGAGTGTTGCCGAAATGGCACGAACCTTTGAAGATCTTATCGGTTGGCTGTGCCGTGACAACTCTTTTCCCAACGGAGCTTTCTTGTTGACAGGAACAGGAATCGTTCCCGACACTCCTTTCACTCTTCAACCCGCAGACCAAGTCGATATTAAAATTGCCGGTATCGGCACACTGACCAATACTGTCGTACAAGGCTGAAAAACGTCACGCATTTCCAGCCGATTTGAACACCAACACTCTATCTCAATTATTACGCGTTCATACTCATGACCAACAACAATCCTGGACAGCCTGTTCCTGTACTTCTCGATGGAAAGTGGCAAACCTCTAACTCCACTGGGACCTTTCAAGCGACCAACCCCACCACTGGAGAGAAAATCGCAACTCTATTTCCGATCAGCAACTGGCAGGATTGTGAGCTCGCACTGCAAGCCGCTGAGGCTGCATTCTGGGAACTGAAAAAGTGTGGGACAGAAAAAATCGCCAAGTTCCTTGAACTCTACGCCGACAAGATCGATGCCGATAAAGCAACCCTGGTTGAATTAGCCAATCGTGAAACCGGGCTCCCAACCTCTCCTCGTCTTGGCGACGTAGAACTACCACGTACCACGAATCAACTTCGCATAGCAGCTAAGGCCACTCGCGAGGGAAGCTGGAGTTTACCAACGGTTGATACCAAGGCGAACATTCGCTCGTGCTACCAAGCACTCGGCCCTATTGCCGTTTTTGGCCCCAACAATTTCCCTTTCGCTTTCGGCAGCTTATCCGGTGGCGATTTTGCTGCTGCGATCGCGGCTGGTAATCCTGTGATTGGCAAAGCGAACAGCTCGCACCCGGAAACCACTAAACGCTTCGCGGAACTTGCCATCGAAGCAGTTCGCGAGGCGGGCCTTCCGCTCGGAACGATCCAACTCATTTACCGAACATCACATGACGATGGAATGAAATTGGTCAGTGATCATCGAATTGGAGCAACCGGCTATACAGGGAGCCGACACGCTGGCCTTGCATTGAAAGCTGCTGCTGATGCCGCTGGAAAACCTATCTACTTGGAACTCAGCAGTGTAAACCCAGTGGTATTTTTGCCTGGCGCATTGGCCGAACGAGGCGAACAGCTCGTTGACGAATACTTAGGAAGCGTCTTGATGGGCACTGGACAATTCTGCACCAACCCAGGGTTCGTACTGGTCTTGGATAATGCAGATGGCCAACTTTGGATTGAACGAGTAGCCGCCCGTTTCAAAGCTGCTCCGTGCGGCACATTGCTTTCCCCAGCTGTCCAGCGTTCGTTGACCACTAGTGTTCAAACCCTAGTGGGCTATGGTGCAAAACTTCTCGCTGGAGGCACACCGGTCGATGGCCCTCGCTGTGCTTACTCCAACACCTTACTTGAGATAACAGCCAGCACGTTCGTGACTAACCCAGAGGGTTTCCAAACTGAAGCGTTCGGCAATGCGGCCTTGGTGGTCAAAGCCAAGTCCGTTGCTGAAATGGTTGCAGTCCTTAAAGGCTTGGAAGGCAACCTTACTGGCTGCATTTATTCTGCAACCAAAGACAACAGCGACGATGCTGCTTATTCTCAACTTGCAGAGATCATGGAATTCAAAGTAGGCCGCATGTTGAACGACAAAATGCCTACAGGCGTCGCTGTCAGCCCCGCCATGAACCACGGCGGCCCTTATCCATCCACGGGCCATCCAGGATTTACAGCGGTTGGCCTCCCTGCTTCCATGCTCCGTTTTGCAAAACTCACTTGCTTCGATAACGTTCGTCCACATCGTTTGCCAGACGTTTTGCGAGACCCACCCGCTAACGCACAGACGTGGCGGATGATCGATTTGCAATGGAAACAGGGCTAACGGAAAGAGCCCGAATTTCGAAATTTTTGCTTACTCCACTCGCCCGGCGAGAATGCTTTTAGCGATTCGACGGGCAGTGGAATGAAGTGGTACCTCGTGCAATTGATCGAACTTTAGCCATCGATAATTGCCAATTTGCGTTTGAGGTCCAGCTTTCCATTGGACGTCAAAGCAGTCGAGCGTAATCTTGTATTTCGTCACCCCATGCTTGATGCGCATTCTCAAGGTTGGCGTTTTCACGGTGAGTCCAAAATGCGTTTTGAGCTTTGCACTTCGCCCTTCTTCAAAATGCTCTTCTGCATCGATTGGAAAGCGAGGGAAGTCCCACAACCCCTCCCAGCGTTCGCCCGGTAAACACTGCCGAACCAGCACCTTATCTCCGTCCCAAATCACCCACGCAATTTCGTGAACGTGCTCAAAGTCCTTCGGCTTGGGAGGCCTCGGAATCTCTCCCTGCAAGTTCTCTTTGCGGGTGGGACAGTGAGCTACTAACGGACACTCATCGCACTTGGGATTCGTCGGAGTACAGACCAAACTCCCTAACTCCATCAAGGCTTGATTGATTTCGCCAGGATTCGTTTGTGGAACAAACTCTTCAGCAAACCCCCACATCGCCTGCTGGCTTGCGCTGTTTTTGGGATCATCTTGCCATTTCATTAAACGGCAATAGAGTCGCTGTGTATTCGCTTCTAATATCGGCTGCGACTGATCAAAGGCAAAAGAGCAGATTGCTCCCGCCGTGTACCGTCCGATTCCCGGTAAGGCAAGGATATCTTCAAAGGATGTCGGAAACGAACCATCATGCAAAGCGACGATCTGATTGGCAGCGGCATGCATCTGCCGCGCTCGACGATAGTACCCCAACCCTTCCCAATACTTTAGGACTTCTTGTATCTCGGCAGCCGCTAATTCATGAACAGTAGGAAAGCGATGCAAAAAGCGATGGAAATAATCGATCACAGTGGCAACTTGAGTCTGCTGCAACATGATCTCGCTAACCCAAATAGCGTACGCATCATTTGTTCTTCGCCAGGGTAAGTCTCGAGCCTGGGCGCGAAACCATGTCCGGAGCTTGCGATGCATTTGGGTTAGATCACTTGAGCCAAACCACTCAGCTTTGGTTTTCTTTTTCACAACTGCGCGCTAATCCGAGAATGTGTAAGAGGCTTATTCTTGACGTCCCAAAACAACATTGACTTGCAAAACATTCATTTCGCCCTTCAGGTTAGAACGCTCCAACTCAACTACTACTTTTTCACCGGGCCGCTTTTTGCGCAAAGTCGAACGAATATCCTCGAACGTGACGATCGCTTCGTCATCGATCTTGGTAATAATGTCTCCCGAAATAATACCGGCTTGTTCAGCTGCACCGTTGGGCGTTGTTTCACTAACCGTTGATGTTCGTGCGGCAAGGGTATCCGATTGAATCCCCAGAAAACCGCCGCAACCAAACTGAACTTCGATTCCGTCGAGCCCCTTAACGAGCTTCTCCCCAGCTTCAAAGGAAATATCTGTTCCAAAGATTCGCATCGACTTCCAAACAGAAAGCCCGCGTAGCGTGTCGATGCACTTGTCATCGATAGGTGTGTACAGAATTTCGATATGATCAAGACTTTCGATATCCTTCAACCACAACAAGTCGGCGGAAACAATCGAGGTATCACGGATAAGGAGCTTTTTGAGTCGCGGCATTTCGCTCAAATACTTCAAGCACTCGCCATTAATGTTTGGGCCGCGCAATACGACCAAATTCACTTTCGTTAACCATTGAAGCCAGACAAGATCTTTAGCCGTTCCGCGAAACCCTTCATTCACCTCAATAAAATACAACTGCTCTAAGCCAGTTCGCCCATTGAGTGGATAGATCCCAAGAATAATCCCAGCTCCTAGTGCCTCGAGCTCTCGGCTGGCTCGCTCGCTGTGAAGTTCACGTATCGATTCCAAGAGTTTTTCAGCCAATATCGAATTTCGACTTGTTTCCAGTGCGATGAGTTTCTTTAGCGACTTTACAACTTGTCGCGTTGCTTCAGATTGTGGATCAAGCGCGAATTGACTATAGATTTCAAAAATCTGAGTACTTGCATCCGCATCAGCGGCAGGCAACTTTTCATCAAGGACCGAGATGATACCTGTCCCCAATTCGAGCAACTTGGCTTTTGTAATTTCTCGCGTTGTAAAACTGTCCGAGCTCAACTTATCCACTAGTTCGGCAATTAGCTGTCGATCAATGACAGGTTCAGCGGCAACTCCGGAATTCGCGGCCGGCTGTGAAGTGGAACTTGGCGCAACTGGGGAATTGGACGGGGAAGGCGATTGAGCCCAACTTGTTTCGGCTAAGTTGAAAACGCATAACGAAAGTACCGAAACCAAAAGGCAAATGAATTGCTTGGCACGCGGCGCGATGGCGTTCACAAATTCAAAGTTGAGAGATGACTTTATCATTGCTACTCGAGCCTATGTATGGGCCTATGTGTGGGCCTAAGCTTGCGTCTGGACTCCCTTAGCATTGTACAAATAAGGATTCATGGTTGGATCATTATACATCTTCATCTGACGATAGGTTCGATGTCGTTTCTTGCCTGCCAGTAGATCCGCTAACAACTCCCGCAGGCCCTGGCTTAGATCCCTTCGCTGCGCCTCGCCAATTGCTAAACGCTGACGCACTTTCTCCAAGTGAGCCTGATCCACGTCCGTTCTTTCAAGTTGCTCACGCAGATGGTAGAGACGGAGAGCAAGAATAGATAGACGATCAATACAACTGCCGGGCGTCTCGGTGTTCTGCAGAGCCGACTCGCTGGGAACTATGTTGCTTTCAGTCAGCCTTTCCGTGATCCAGTCATCGAGCTTCTCGATCCAGTCATTGCGCAATTGATTCAGACGATCGATGGCGCGTTTTACACCTGCAATGGTCTTATCGTCGACATCAGGACTTCTGGCAATATCTTCTTGGTGCCATAACTCATAGTTGTATTGGTGTTGCTGACATACAACCTGCAAGCCACCGGCATACGGATTTGCGATGGGTTCTTTATGCCACAGTGCAACAGTATCGTGTTGAAGAGCAAGAATTTCGTCGACGTTAAACATGATGTTCCTCCCTGACTGATGCGAACTTTCGTTGAAATTCCGAAGCGCGTGACGCGGGTATCCTAAGGTTGACTCTTTCCGAAAACGAGTCCAGCTACTGGCATTGGGCAGCGATACAAGCCTTTGCGAGCGGTGATATAAAGGGTTTTGAAATCATCGCCACCGAATGTGACATTAGCGGGAACTTCCGGCACTTGGATGATCGTCAGCAGTTTTCCATCGGGATTACAAACTTGAACACCCAAAGCGGAGGTGATGTAAAGATTCCCCTCGACGTCAACGGTCATCCCGTCGCCACCTGTATTATCTTCCCCTTCAGGCTGCTTCAATTCGAAGAGAACTCGACCTGCGCCAATCTTACCAGGACCTTCGATCGGGTAAGCCATGATTTGTTTCTGCATGGACGGGACGACATAGAGTGTTTTGCCGTCAGGAGAGAGTCCTATGCCGTTAGGGGCGAGTAGATCCTGGCCGAGTCGTGTCACACTTCCATCTGCCGAACGATAATAAAATGCCTCTGTACCCTGAGGATAAGGCTCGGGCGATTGATACCGTGGATCGGTAAAGTAGATGCCTCCCACAGCGTCAATCACCAAGTCGTTGCATGCGTTGAAGCGAATATTGTTGTGCTTGTCCGATAGGACAGTCACCGCTTTGGTCGCAGGATCGATGGATACCAATTGTCCGTCCATTTGGCAGGCCAACAACTGGCCTTTCGAGTCAAACATTAAACCGTTGCTGTGACCGGTTGGTTCAATAAAGATATCCAACACATTGTCTTTGGGTTTGAACTTGTAGATTCGATTCGCAGGGATATCCGTGAAGTAAAGAGTTTGATCCGGTCCCCAGGCAGGCCCTTCCGTAAACTGAAATCCATCTTTAACCAGTTCCACAGGAGCCGTCGGGGCAAAGCTCTTCTCGGGTGAAGCTTCTTGTGCCGAGACGCAACAAGTTCCCGTCCAGATTCCTAGCATTAGCAGGCAACATAACCAACTCATTACGTTGCATCGTGACGAACGCTCTAAGCAGGATACAAGTCGAATCATGGAGGAACGATTTTGGAGGAGAGTTAAATCGATTGAGCTCATAATGGGCATTGGAAATGCTCTATGCCGACGAGGGCTTTAGGAGCGGAGTATGGGGTATGGAACCTTCTGAATCGACGGATTCCATTATCATAACTCTTTGTGGGCGTTAGGGATAGATCGAGAATTGGCTCCAAAGTAGGTAGAGTGTTGCTAGAATTCGGGGTGTCTTTGTTTCGATTTTCGGCAAAAATCGAAACGAAAAAGGGGGAATTCGCTTAGAACTCCCCCCTTGGTCTAGTTGGCTTAAAACTGAAACGCAGGCAGACGTTTAGGTCCCGCTGGACGAATTCGGTTCGGCGGGAGTGGTCTGCTCAGCTGGCTTAGCTTCAGCTGGCTTTTCCGCTTCTTCCTTTTTCTCGCTTTCTACTTTCTTCTCAGCGTCGTCTTTTTTCTCCACGTCTTCTTTCTTCTCAGCATCTTTCTTTTCGGCCTCAGTGGGAGCAGGCTCGGCTGCGGGAGCGCCTTCGGCGTTTGGAGGAGCATCACCACCTCGTTGGCGACCACCGCTACCTCGGCGTGAATCTCGCATTGGATTACCGACTGGAGGTTCGCCACCGCCAGGAGGTGCCATGCGTCGTCCACCGCGTCCACCAAATCCACCGCCTGCGGCACCCTTGAAGACTTCGAAGCGCGTTGGCTCTAACTCAGGTGGGAAGTAGTTGTTGTTTCGATCGACGTCCGCAGTTTCCTTATGCGGATCCAATTCGAAGCGGACCACTTTCTTTTCGGTAACCACCATCTTGGAGAATTTAGTCGAGTCAACTCGCCATACTTCGGCAGGCAAGCGAACTTCCTGGGTCGTTCCATCTTCAAACTCCATCATAAAAATGACGGGCATGACCAAGCCACCCTGGTTACTGAAATGCAGAACATAATAGTTCGATTTCTTCGCCAAGAGTTGCTTCTCAGCGTCGGTCAAACTTGCCATCATGCGTTCATAAGCTTCACGCTGTTGCGGCGTGGTTGCCAATGGATCATACGAGTTGTAAAAGTCCTTAAGATCAGGAATTTGATCAACCAGCTTGGGCAATGGCTTGTTGCGTTCTTCCGACAGCGTTGGAATCGCTTCCGATCGTTCGCGACGGATGTCTGCTTCCTTTTGATCTGGCGAGCGATCATCGGCGACTAGCCATTCAACCTTGTCGAGGGCAATATCGCAGTGATCAGTCGTGTAGAACCAGCCGCGCCAGAACCAATCGAGATCGACACCGGAAGCATCTTCCATAGTGCGGAAGAAGTCAGCTGGCATAGGTCGTTTGAATTTCCAACGGCGAGCGTACTCTTTGAACGAATAATCGAAGAGTTCACGGCCCAAAATCGTTTCGCGAAGAACATTTAATGCGGTGGCAGGTTTGGCATAAGCATTGTTACCAAACTGCATGATCGATTCGCTGTTGGTCATGATGGGAACTTGATCATTGCTGAGCATGTAGGAAACAATTTCAGCGGGCTCGCCGCGGCGGGATGGATAATTCTCTTCCCACTCTTGTTCGGCAAGATATTGCAGGAACGTGTTGATACCTTCGTCCATCCAAGACCATTGCCGTTCGTCTGTATTGACGATCATTGGGAAATAGTTGTGGCCTACTTCGTGAATGATCACTGAGATCAAAGCGTATTTGGTCCGGCTGCTATAGGTTCCATCCTCTTCAGGTCGTGGACCGTTGAAGCAAATCATTGGATATTCCATACCACCGACCGGACCGTTGACGCTGATGGCAGTGGGGTAGGGGTAAGCAAATGTGTAACGGCTGTAGACATTCAAAGTGTGGATGATGGAAGCTGTAGAATATTTACTCCAAAGTGGCTCGCCTTCATTGGGATAGTAGGACATCGCCATAACTTCGTTGCCTTCAACATTGTGCAACTGCGCGTCCCAGATAAATTTGCGGCTAGTAGCAAACGCGAAATCTCGCACCTTCTGAGCATGAAACACCCAGGTTTTGGTTCCGGTCGACTTCTCAGCTTGGTTCGCTTTAGCTTCATCGGGAGTAACAATGAAGACCGGCTTTTTGGATGTCTTGGCTTGTTCCCAACGTTGACGCTGTTCGGCAGTCAGAACGTCCTCGGCGTTCTGCAACACGCCGGTTGCCGCCACAACGTGATCTTCGGGTACTGTAATTTTCACCATGTAGTCGCCAAGTTCGAGCGTGAATTCACCTTGGCCCAGGAACTGTTTATGTTGCCAGCCGGTCGCGTCGGTGTAGGCACACAAACGTGGGAACCACTGTGCGATCTCGTAAATATAGTTTCCATCTTTTGAGAAGAACTCGAAGCCAGTACGACCACCCATCAATCGCGCATCGTTGATACGGTAATGCCAATTGATGGCTACTTTAGTTTCACCACCAGGAGGAAGTGGTTCAGCCAAGTCGACACGCATCATGGTTTTCACGATCGTGTACTTGAGAGCTCGCCCGCTGCCATCCTTCACTTCCCCAATCTTGACTCCGCCGTCGAAAAGTTGGCGCGCGGTCATTGCCTGCAGCATTTCGATTGGAACACGTTCGGTCAAACGAGAACTTGAAGTCAGATTAGAGTCCGAATCGGGACTAAAGATGTTGGCATCGAGTTGGAACCACAGATATCGCAAGGTGTGTGGCGAATCATTGTGGTATGTAACCAATTCGCTACCGTGCAACGTTTGATCTTCGTCTTTGACTGCGACATCGATGACGTAGTCGACACGTTGTTGCCAATAGCCGGGGCCAGGTTCACCGGCGGCGGTCCGATAACTGTTTGGCGTTGGAAGAATTTCCTCCAACTGCCGGAAGTAATCGATTTGGTTGTATTTTTTGTTGGGGAATGGTTGGGCGGTTGCAACACTGGTGATTACAACCAAGTTCAGTAACAATGCCAGTGCGGCGGATAACGCTCGAAGAGCGGATCGATGCCGAAAAAACAACAGAGTCCGTGCGCTCATGCCAGCTTCCTATGCGAAGATCGGGCTGAGGGGAACAAACTGCCATCGACCGTACTGCAGATACGAATCGAAATGCCCCCACTCCAGTCAGAGCTTCGCGGTCAAGTAAGTATCAAAACCATGAAAATGACGCGTCTGAGGTCTTACAGGTAACTACCCTGCGGCAGAGCGGATAAAACCGATACCGTCCCCTGTGAAGATCCCTTTGCGTCATTTAAGTTGCTGCAAGCGGCGTCGGCAACCTCCGAAACCTGGGCAAACCGCGAAAATCGGGGGCTTTTTTGAAAATCCCGTGGCTAGTCTCAGTTTCGGCTTCCCCGCAAGTGATTTTTGTAACCAGAGGACGATTTCACGATGACGAGCCAAGACAAAGGATTGGGAACCGTTGGAGTAAGACACTGGAAAGTGGGCTATTGCACAAACGTCCACCCAGGCATCGATTTAAGAGCTGCCCAAGCCAACTTGTCGCGGTATGCTATTCCCGTCCAACAAGCGATCGAGCCGACGGAGAAACTCCCCGTTGGATTGTGGTTGGCAGAGCCCGCCGCGCGAACGCTAAGAGAGGGTAATGAACTGGTTCGATTTCGTGATTGGTTGAACGAACATTCGTTACTCCCATTTACATTCAACGGTTTTCCACAAGGGGATTTTCATCAGCCCGTGGTCAAACATCGCGTTTATCTACCAACTTGGGAAACGCGGGAACGACTTGAGTACACATTGCTGTTGGTCGACCACCTGCATGCGTTATTGCCAGAAGGTGAAATCGGTTCCATATCCACGTTGCCATTGGGCTGGGGAACACCTCATTGGACTTCAGAACAATTGCAAAAGGCGGCCGTGCACTTAGAAGAAGTCGCGGAGTACTTATTTAAGCTGGAGCAGCGGACGGGCCGGCGTATTGTCATCGCAATTGAGCCGGAGCCGGGCTGCGTTCTGGATACCTCAGCCGATGTGGTTCAGTTCTTCAGTGAGCATTTGTCGAAGCCTAAGAATGCCGAACGAAATAGGCGGTACTTAACGGTCTGTCATGATGTGTGTCATGCTGCGGTCATGTTCGAATCGCAGCAGGACTTTCTCGATCGATTGAAGTTAGAGGGATTGTTGATTGGCAAGGTTCAAGTATCGGCCGCTCTCGAGATTCGCTGGAACGAATTGTCGAGAGAACAGCGTTATTCGGGGATTCGATTCTTGAAGCAGTTCGCCGAAGATCGCTACCTGCACCAAACGGGTGTCCAGTCGAAACTGGGGTTTGAATTATGGGAGGATTTGCCGCAACTGTTGGCTGAATTTGCATCAAGCCCAATTGGGGCTGAGAAAAAAGTGGGAATGGAATGGAACGAGGGAATGTGGGCTCGGCTCGATGATTCGAGCTGGCGCGTCCATTTTCATGTCCCAATTTGTGAAGCTGCAATCGGAGAATTGTATAGCACGCAAGCCGAAATTAAGAACTGCCTGCGGTTGCTGCAGAGCCCCGACTACGCGGGCTTATGTCCGACTGGCCACTTAGAAGTTGAAACCTATGCTTGGAGCGTTATACCTGCTGAATTGCGACAGCATGATTTGGCGGTGAGCATCACGAACGAGGTGTATTGGTTACGAGAATTTTTGGCATCGCTGTGACGACCAGTTATTCTGGATTGCAGTGGGGGGCCAAATGGACGTATCCGATGGTTCTAGGGGCGGGAGGCATGGCCAACCCAACCAAGTGGCGATAAGATTGGGATCGAAAAATACGGGTTATCATTTTTGTGTACCGATGGACGGTTTTCGTTAAACGATCACGACACAGTTCACGGTGCTGTTGGTAGTCTGAAGATGGCCGTGTGCCGACTTGTTTTCACTTGGAAAATGAGCGATTAATGGCGGAAAAGAGGTTTCGGAAAGAACCTGGAAGGCTGTAGAGCAGTCTTCTGCTCTACGCAGTGGTATCCGCACTGATGAAAATCTGAATCAAATTTATAGAGTTCAATGAAGATGGTCGAACTTGGTGTGAACATTGATCATGTGGCGACGTTGCGTCAGGCACGTCGCGGAACGCAGCCGGATCCAGTTGCAGCTGCCGTACTGGCGGAACTGGGTGGTGCCGACAGCATAACGATTCACCTTCGCGAGGATCGTCGCCACATTCAAGATCGTGACCTAAGAGTGCTTCGACAGACTGTTTCTTCGCGATTGAATCTTGAGTTAGCGTGTTCCAAAGAAGTTGTTGATATCGCAGTTGAAGTAAAGCCGGATCAAGCGACATTGGTTCCGGAGCGTCGCGAAGAAGTGACGACCGAAGGTGGGCTTGATATTTTGAGCGACACTTCGCGGGTTGCGGAGGCAGTAAAACGTTTGCAGTCCCACGGCATATTCGTAAGCCTCTTTTTGGATCCCGAAGAGGACCAGATTCGTGCAGCGGCGGCCCTTGGGGTGGAAGCCGTCGAGTTGCATACAGGTCAGTACGCATTAGAGCAGGGCACAAAACGTCGCCTGCAGCTACAGCGACTCCAGCAGGCTGGGGCTTTAATTCGTCAGCTCGGATTACAGCTTCATGCGGGACATGGGCTGGATTACCTGAATGTGCAACCGATTGCCGCGATCGCTGAGATGCACGAATTGAATATAGGACACAGCATTGTATCGCGGTCCATTATGGTCGGCATGCGGGAAGCTGTCTCGGAGATGAAGCGACTCATGGTTGAAGCACTTCGACCGACTCGATGAGTAGATAAGACAAGATAGATTATTTCACCGTTGTTTGTATTTTGCTGGGAGCATTGGCCACTATGGCTCGTAAAGGTTCTGCATTCGCTGGTTTGTCCGTTGCCATCGTCACTCCTCTTGTGCACGGTGAGGTTGATTACGCGAAACTTCGCGAACAAGTCGAGTTTCAGATTTCGGCAGGCACAAACTGCCTAGTCCCAGTTGGCACGACAGGTGAGTCGCCGACATTATCACACGTTGAGCATGAGCGAGTGATAAGCGAAGTGGTTCAGATCGCGAGTGGCCGCTGCAAGATCATGGCAGGGACGGGAAGCAATAGCACCTCGGAAGCTTTGCGCCTAACGAAGTGGGCCGCGAAGGAAGGCTGCGATGCTTCGCTGCAAGTCGCTCCTTATTACAACAAACCAACGCAGGAAGGTTTTTACCAACACTTCAAAGCGATAGCAGAGGAGATCGGTATCCCACATTGCGTCTACAATATTCCTGGGCGAACAGGAAAGAACATTGAGCCAGAAACGATTGCACGCTTAGCTGAGCTACCAAACATTACGATGGTCAAAGAAGCAACCGGTTCGCTCGATCAATGTTCGCAGATTCTGAACACCACAAACTTAACGGTGTTGAGCGGAGACGACAGCCTGACACTTCCCATGATGTCGGTCGGAGCGGAAGGGGTGATTTCGGTGGCCGGCAACATTGTACCACATGACGTCTTGGCTATGGTCCGAGCTGCATTGTCTGGTGACTATGAGACCGCCCGACATTGGCACCATAAGCTATTCCCGCTATGTCGTGACATGCTGGGATTATCTACTAATCCAATCCCAGTTAAGGGCGCGATGAAACTTCTTGGCAGAGACACGGGTGAATTGCGACTGCCGATGACATCTTTAGAACCAAAGCAATTTGAGCAGTTGCGACAGACACTGCAAAACTATGGGCTGATCCAGAACTGAGAAGCCGATCCATTGATTCTGCAGGTAGGGAATTCGTCGTGATATAGTTCGGACAGGGCTTGGCGAATCCCAAAGACTGCCAGAGACTTTCTGTTTTCAATTGCTGGCAACAGGAAGAACGCGAGGGGCCTGCTAGCAAATTCGTGCCAGCTGAATACTGAACACCTATGTGGGGCGGAGCGAGCCATCGCTTACCGCCCCATTTGCGTTTCCCGCCACCACATGGTGCCTCCACCACATGGTGCCTGGCACCTTTCCCAAAACCGGGTGCCTGGCACCATGTATACCACTTTATTCGCTGCACTCACCGCCCCAATTTCTCGGCTCTATCGAGCGTGCAATCCCACGTCGATCCTATCGCTGAATGCATTGCCGTTTCGGAAATCGGCTTGATTTCTTG
>Ga0209174_10000086_pt1 | contig 68918 bp, 60 predicted proteins | sample JI91814BDNA_FD_187505 | JGI IMG/M metagenome (GOLD analysis project Ga0209174, IMG submission 187505) | Wastewater effluent complex algal communities from Wisconsin, to seasonally profile nutrient transformation and Carbon sequestration -... | ecosystem: Engineered > WWTP > Effluent > Algae...
CCGAGACGCTGGTGATGGTTAAGTTAGCGCTATCTACATCTGTGACATTGGCTAATAAATCGGCTTCTCTGATAATTAAAGTATTATCTTCATCCACTGTTAAGGCCACAGGGGTAGCAACCGGTGCGTCATTTACTGCTGCTATGGTAATAGTAGCGCTGCTCATGGTAGATTTGCTACCATCTGATACTTTAAATGCTAAGTGGGCTTCACCATTGTAATCATCCTCTGGAGTATATGTCCAAGTTCCATCAGGATTGCTAACTATGGTACCACTATCAGTCATGAGATTTGTTATATATAATACTGAGCTATCGACATCATAACTTTGACCAAGTAGTTGTTCTTTAGTAAAAATTATTGGGGTATCTTCTATAGCATTCAAAGATACAGGCACTGTCACTGGTCTATCATTTACTGGCGTAACATTAATATTAATAAATTGATCAACTCTGTTAATTCCGTCTGTAACAGTGAACGTCAAGTTTAAAGATCCGTTGAAATTAAGATTAGGAGTAAAACTCCAGGTGCCATTGTTGTTGTTGACTAATGTTCCTTGTGGTGAACTAATATTATAGATTGACAGTACATCGCCATTGGCATCAGTAGCATTAGATAATAATGTTGATTCTGAAATTACTAATGTATGATCTTCTAATATAGTATAAGAGACACTTCCAACAACAGGTGGGATATTATTGCTAACATTGACGTGTATCAATTGTGTCGTAGAAAGTTGTCCATCAGAGACAGAAAAGTTTAAATTTATATTCCCGTTAAAGTTTTGTTCTGGAGTAAAACTCCATGTGCCATCATGGTTGTTAGTTAAAGTTCCTTGTGGTGATGTTATGCCAGTGACGCTTAACGTGTCACCGTCAACATCAGAAGTATGTTCTAATAAATCTGCTTCTCGTATAGTTAAAGTTCCATTCTGTTGTATCGAATAATATACGTCTGTCGCTATAGGTGCATCATTAACCGCATTAACTGTAACGTTGATTGCAGAGGTTGCGCTTAATGATCCGTCACTGACGGTATAACTTAAAGATAGATTACCATTAAAGTTAGTATTTGGTGTAAAGCTCCAAGTGCCATTACCATTGTCAACTAATGTGCCAACACCTTGAGGTATACTTACGTTAGTGATGTTCAGATTGCTACTATCTACATCCGTCACATTGGCAAGTAGATCAACAGCTCTAATAATTAAAGTATTATCTTCATCCACTGTTAAGGTCACAGGGGTAGCAACCGGTGCATCGTTGATAGCGTTGACTGTGACGTTGATTGCAGAGGTTGCGCTTAATGATCCGTCACTGACGGTATAACTTAAAGATAGATTACCATTAAAGTTAGCATTTGGTGTAAAGCTCCAAGTGCCATTACCATTGTCAACTAATGTGCCTAGGCCTTGAGCAACCGAGACGCTGGTAATGCTTAGGTTGCTAGAATCAACATCGGTAACATTAGCTAACAAGTCACTAGCTCTAATAATTAAAGTATTATCTTCATCCACTATTAAGGCTACAGGGGTAGCAACCGGTGCATCGTTGATAGCGTTAACTGTGACGTTGATTGCAGAGGTTGTGCTTAATGATCCATCAGATACTGTGTAGCTTAAAGATAGGTTACCGTTAAAGTTAGCATTTGGCGTAAAGCTCCAAGTGCCATTACCATTGTCAACTAAAGTGCCTAAGCCTTGAGCAACCGAGACGCTGGTAATACTTAGGTTACTAGAATCAACATCGGTAACGTTAGCTAATAAATCAACTGCTCTAATAAGCAAAGTATTATCTTCATAAATAGTATAAGCAATAGTGTTTGCTACTGGAGCATCATTAACTGGATTAACAGTGATGTTGATCGCCGAGATCGTATTTAATGAACCGTCAGATACCGTATAGCTTAAAGATAGATTACCATTGAAGTTAGCATTTGGTGTAAAACTCCAGGTGCCATCACTATTATCAGTCAATATACCAAGACCATTTGCGATTGAAACATTTGTAATGCTCAAGTTGCTGCTGTCAACATCCGTAACATTGTCTAGTAGATCCACAGCTCTGATCAATAGAGTGTTATCTTCATTAATCGTGTAAGTAACGGCAGTAGCTAATGGAGCATCGTTAACTGGATTAACAGTAACGTTGATTGCAGAGGTAGCAGTTAGGGCACCATCAGATACTGTGTAGCTTAAAGATAGATTACCGTTAAAGTTAGCATTTGGCGTAAAGCTCCAAGTGCCATTACCATTGTCAACTAAAGTGCCTAAGCCTTGAGCAACCGAGACGCTGGTAATACTTAGGTTACTAGAATCAACATCGGTGACATTAGCTAGCAGGTCACTCTCTCTGATCAGTAAAGTGTTATCTTCATCGATGGTATAGGCAATAGGGTTGACTACTGGAGCATCATTAACTGGGGCAACGATAATGTTAATGGCGGAAGTAGCGGTTAGAGCACCATCGCTAACCGTATAACTTAAAGATAGATTACCGTTGAAGTTAGCATTTGGAGTAAAGCTCCAGGTACCGTTACCGTTGTTAACAAGTATACCTGTACCTGGAGTGATATTGACATTATCTATGCTTAAATTGCTGCTATCGACATCAGTAACGTTGGCAAGTAAATCGGTAGCTTTGATAAGTAATGTAGAGTCTTCATTAATTGTATAAAGTGTTGGGTTAGCTACTGGTGAATCGTTAACAGGAGTAACGGTTATGTTAATAGTTGATGTAGAAGTTAAAGATCCATCGCTAACTGTATAATTTAAAGTCAAATTACCGTGAAAATTTTGGTTAGGGGTAAAGGTCCATGTTCCATTATTATTATTTATTAAAGTACCTTGCGTACTTGTAACACTAATTACTGATAATGTGTCGCCTTGTAAATCACTGGCATTTGCTAACAGGGTGCTGGTGCTTATTATGATGCTAGTATCTTCATTGATGGTATAGTTAATTGGCGTCAATACTGGAGCTGTATTTGGACTATTAACTTGAATATGTATTTGATTGCTAGATGTAAGGGCACCGTCAGTTACGCTAAAGTTTAGATTAATTGTACCAGTAAAATCATGATCGGGAGTAAAAGTCCATGTTCCATTATTGTTATTTAAAAGAGTACCTTGTGTGGTAGAAATATTAGCGATGCTTAAAATATCACCGTCCACATCTAAAGCATGTGTTAATAGATCGCTTTCTCTAATTAATAAAGAGTTATTTTTAACTAGATTATATGTTGTTTCTGTTACTACTGGTGCATCGTTAATAGGAAGAACATTTATGTTTATTACTTGGCTAGTATTAAGCTTGCCATCTGTTACAATAAAATTTAATTGAATATTACCATTAAAATCTTGGTTTGGTGTAAAGCTCCAAGTACCATTGTTATTATTTATTAATGAGCCACCATTATTGGCGGTAATGTTTAATAATGATACGCTATCGCCGTCGATATCTGAGGTGTTGGCTAGAATATCCGCAGCACTTATTAAAATTGTACCATCTTCTAACATGTTTAGGGACATGTTAGAAGCGATAGGGGCATTGTTAATTACGACTGGTGGGGTAGGTGCAACACTTATAATCGGTGTAAAGACAGTGGGTGGTGTTATTACTACCGGAGGGATTATTGGTGTTACTGGTGTGATTGGGGTTACGATTGTTGGCGGAGTAATTTCTACTGGGGTTACTGGAAGAATAGTAATTTCTGGTGTTGACGTTTCTACAGTTGGAACTGGTGCAGAGCTATCTGTTGGAATATTGTTAATGGCTGCATTTTCTCCTACTACTGCAGTTGCGTTACTTTGACTGAAGACCGATCCACCAGTCGGGACAACAGGATTGAATGGACCACCAGCAAGTTTTTGCAACCCTTCTACAGATTTAAGGTCGCCATTATCAATTTTTTCAGCATCAAAGTAAATTTTATTAAAGGCTAGATCTGAACCAGCCATTTGCTGTAAGTTATTGGCAAAATTTTGTTTTACAAATTCACTATTACCTTCGTTAGTGATAGGGTTGAGCTGTTGTTCTGCATTATTTAGGCCGATATTTTCTTGGATTATTTTGTCTTGTTGGATACTGTTAACATACTCTACCTTGGTGAAAATAAACTTACCTGCATCATCTGGTTGAATAAACACAGGTGCTACGGCTGCAGCTCCTACACCACCAGATTCTATTAGATTGACACCACCACCAGTCTCGACATGGATAGGTGTATTATCAGTTGTTTGTTCTGGGGGTTTTTCTTGTGATAACAACTGCTCTAAAGCGCTTTGACCGGAATCTGGTTGTTGCGTTTTTAAGTTGCCATCATCGGGCTTGGCATCTTCCGGTTTGCCCTTCTCGTTATTATTATGTGAATCTTCACTTGCCATACAGAACAATCCTAGTTTTTAACTTACAGCCAAAAAGTCTAACCACCCACGAATCTAATGCCTATTACTTCCCCACTTAATTAAATATAGTATTACCCTCTAATTTAGTAATAAAATTTACTAAATTTTTCTATACTAAACATTGAACTACACTAATATGCGAGGCCATGCAATGATTTATAATAGGTCTGATTTTGGTTTACCAGTCAATCTCTGGCTAACTAAAGAAGACGCCTTTATTGGCCTGATATTATCATCTCTAGTTATTAATCTTTTGGGTCTAATTTTTCCTATAGCGGTATTACAATTTTATGATCGAATTATCCCGCATAAAAGTTATGGGACTTTAACCGCTTTGATTTTTGTGATTCTATTGGCGTTAATTGGCGAAACGGTATTAAAAATATTGCGTGCCTACGTTAGTGCCTGGTCAAGCGCTAGATTTACCTACAATATGGGCTCCAAGTTGTTCCGACACCTTTTATATGCTGATCTTAGTCAGATTCGTTTAGTTACCCCCGGTATTTATCTGGATAAATTTAATTCTGCCGAGTCAATACGTGAATATTATTGTGGGCAGAATTTAACTCTGTTAGTGGATATACCCTTTATTGTCATATATTTGGGCTTAATGTTTTTTATAAGTCCTTATTTATCTTTGATCCCTTTACTGGTGATTATAATTATGGTCTATACAGGTGTATGGTCTGGGGTAGAGACATTCAAACAAATGGAATCTAAATCCAATATGTCAGAGGTCAAATCAAAATTCCTCATAGAAATGATTTCTGGTATTCATACTATTAAAGCGCTGGGGATGGAAGAACAATTTTTGCGTCGTTTTGAGCGGTTGCATCAACGGGAGATAATGAGCAATTTTGAATTTATTCAAAAATCTTCTGAAAATACTAGAAATAGTTCATTTTATTCGCAAGTCGCGGTGATCTTTACAGCTTTTGTAGGCGGAATTCTAGTTATATATCATGGTTTATCTGTTGGCGGATTGGCAGCAAGCATATTGATTACTGGTAGATTGATGTTACCAGTAACCAAGCTTATAACATACTTAGAAAAAAGACAGCAATTAAATATTGCCAAGGATGATTTGCAATTTATATTGAAATATCAACCTGAATATGCTGAAGGATTGTTACGTTTAGATAAATTAGATGGAGATATAAAATTATCTAACGTATCGTTCAAATACCCATCGAGCGAGATTTATATATTTAAAGATATAAATTTACATGTTCTGCCTAAGCAGACCATAGTCCTTCATGGAGGACTATTTTCTGGTAAAAGCACATTATTACGACTAATCAGTAGTTTATATAAACCTGTTGAAGGAACTATAGAAATAGATAAGCATAATCTTAAAGAGTTAGATTTGGATAGCTATCGACGCAAAGTAGCCTATATGTCAGAATCAGGAGAATTGTTTTCTGGCACTATTATGGAAAATTTAACTTTGTTTGAGATAGATAAGTATGGAAGTGAAGCTAAAGAATTAGCAAAAGCCTTAGGTTTCCATGACATTGTTGAATCAATGCCGCAAGCTTACGACACCATGGTTGGTACAGGTACAGTAGATTTATTGTCTAAAGGGCATAAACAATTAATTTTAATTATTCGTACACTACTTAATGATCCACAAGTGATTTTATTTGATGAAGCAAATTTATCGTTAGATATCGACTCTGACGTTAGATTAAGAAAATATTTAGTTTCGAAAAAAGGGCAATGTACGATGATTTTAGTTACTCATAGGCCTTCATTAATAGAAACTGGAGATAGGCATTTTCGTTTAGAAGACGGTAAATTAACGGAATTCAAATGGCAACAGCAAATAATACAGTAATAGCATCATCTGCCGAAAAGCCACGTACTGATTGGGTGGACGGTGGGGTTAAAAGCTATTTTTCTAATCCTACGGAATTAGTTAATGTATTAGAACCGTTAATTAAATCGTTAGGATGGAAAGGTACCTATAGGCAGTTAATAGAAGTGTTGCCACATTTTTCCGAAGATTTAACTTTGACTGATTTTATGAATGTTATGGTTGGAATCAATTATAACCATGAAAAAATAAAAATGCATCTTGAAAAAATACCAGATAAATTTATGCCATGTTTATTCATATCTCTAGAAGGAGATGTCATGGTTGTTTTAGAAAAAAATTCTCAAGGTGTTCAAGTTATAGATGGCAAAAAAAATGCAAATAAATTAATTGTAGATAAAAATATGCCTGGCACCGTGTATAGATTTTTTCCTTTCGATTCAGATAAAGTGGTAGTAACTAAACAACCTCAATCATTTGGAGAAATGTTTCATAGATTTAGGCCTTTAATAATTCAAATGTTAATTTTAACCCTATTGTATAATATTTTTGTGGCAATAGTACCAATTTATGTGATGCTAATTTATGACAAAGTGATTCCTTCGGAATCTGTAACCATGGGTATAAGTTTTTTGGTGGGTATATTAATATTTTTATTTAGTGCACAACTGTTATCTATAGCACGTATAAAAATATTGGCTTATATCGGAGCTAGAATGGATAAAACTATTGGGGAAGCAATTATTCGGCATTTATTATACTTGGCCCCCACTTATACAGAAAACAACACGGTTGGAATGCAAATCGCTAAGATAAAAAGTTTTGATAGTATTAGAGATTTCTTTACTGGCAGCATTGCTGCCATGGTCTTTGAGTTTCCATTTGTAGTGGTGTTTTTAGCTGTAATATTTTCTTTGAGTGGATGGTTAGGTTTTGTGCCGATAATTTTGGCCGCTCTATTTTACGTTATATATAGGATAGCCAATCCTGTAGTAGATAGATTTATTAAGACACAAGCAGCATTATCTACTAATAAACAAATGTTTTTGTTAGAAACGTTTATGCGACAAAAAGATATAAAACAAAATGGTAAGATTGAAGTGTGGAATGATAAATTTAATATTTTACTAATAAACTTATCAAAAAACAATTTTGAAAATGCATTTTACAATTCAACTTTAAGTATAGTCTCAGAAACATTGATGCAATTAGCAGCCTTAGCTATGTTAGCATTTGGGGCAGTTTTAGCCATTAAAGAAAGTTTAACTCTAGGCATAATAATTGCTGTAATGATGTTAACGTGGAAAGTACTAAATCCTTTGAAAGCATTTTTTTCTTCTCTGCCAAAAATAGAACAAATATCCAACAGCATGGTCCAAGTTAATAAATTGTTTGCTATACCTACGGAGTTAACTACTGAGCGCAAAGCAGTCGTGCACCCTGACGAAAAAGCTAAGATTGAATTTAACAGAGTTACATTTAGATATAAACCTGACGTGGCGCCGGCTATTTTAGGGGTTAGTTTTATAATCCAACCAGGAGAGTTGGTTTGCATAACTGGTAAAAATAGTGCTGGTAAATCGACGTTGTTACGCTTGATCTTGGGGCTTTATAAACCGCAAGCCGGTAATATATTAATTAATAATATGAATATTCAACAATTTGACCCAATAGAACTTAGACATACCATAGCATATATGCCACAAAGTAATCAGTTATTTTATGGTACAATTAAACAAAATATTTTATTTGGAAATATAGATGCCACAGAAGATGATATTGTTAGTGCTGCTAAATTAGCTGGAATACACGAAGAAATTATGCGTTTGCCAGAACAGTATAACACAAGAATCGGCGATCAACGCTCAAATCAATTTACTACGGCATTTTTTCAGCTAATAGTATTAGCTAGAACATATTTACGTAGATCAAGCCTAATTTTATTTGATGAACCATCAAGTGCATTTAATGAGAAAATGGAACAAAAATTTATTGAAGTAGTTAATTATAAACGTAAAGAGGCCACTATTGTTTGGGTGACACACAGACCATCACATTTACAATTGGCCGATAAAGTATTGTATTTGGAGGGGGGGGAAGTTGCTTTGTATGGAGATTCTAAAAAAGTCTTAGAACGATTACCTAGGAATTTGATATAGATGTTAGATGAAAAAATATCTGTAACAAAAATAAGCAAGCAGCATAGTATTTCACACTTGCTTATGTCAGAAAGATTATCAGAATCAGGTAGTCCAAAGATTATTTTTGCTTCAATTATTAGCATTTCCATAGTTTTCTTGGTGCTGGTGATATGGGCTCAATTAACACATATAGATGAAATATCTACCGCCACTGGAGAAATAGTTCCAGTTGATCAAATTATTCCAGTACAACATTTAGAAGGTGGTATTGTATTCAAGGTTTTTGTTAAAGATGGTGACAATGTTAAAAAAGGCGATCCTTTATTTCAATTAAATCCGGAGCCTAATACATCAGACCTTAATAGGCTTAAAAAACGACAAAATGCTTTAGAGATAGCCATTTATAGATTGCAAGCGCAATTGAATGATAAACAGATTTCAGAAGATGATTTATTGTCTAACATAACATATAAGGATATTACAGAACCATCTTTAATGAAATTGCAATTGCAAAATGCTGAACAGTATCAACAACAAGCATTGCAGCAAGAAGAGTACAATAGAACACAACTTGCCAGTAGATTGACACAAGAAAGAATTAACTTAAAAAATAATGCCGCTCAAATTCTAGCTTTGGAAGAACGTAAAAAAGTTATACAAGATCAATTATCGATGTATAATTCTTTGGCAGAACAAAAAGCTATTTCCAAAGTGGATGTTTTAAATGTCCAAGAACGCCTACAAGAAGTTATTGGTAATTTATTAAACATTACTAAAGATAGAACTGCGATAGAGTCAACAATATTGGAGTTAGAAAATAAATTAAAAACTTATGAGTTTGACAAAGGTAATGAGGCATTAAAACAACTGAATGATGATACCACGCAATTATTAGAAGTAAGAGAACAAATATCCCGTGCACAATTAGCTGTAGATCAATTATTGGTAAAAGCCGAAGCTGCAGGCGTGGTGAAAGGTATGACATTGCATCCTGGAGATGTTGTTACATCTGGTACCGTGTTATTTAATATTGTACCAGTATCTACCAGTTTGGTTGCAGAAGTTAAGGTATCCACTGATGACATTGGTCATGTTTCTATTGGTGATCCAGTGCAGGTAAAAGTCTCTACTTACGATTTTTCTACTTATGGATCTATTCCAGGTAAATTAATATCGATTTCAGCATCAACATTTTTGGATCCAGAGAAAAAACCTTATTACAAATGTAATATTGAATTATCTAAAAATTATTTGGGTGATGATCCAAGTATTAATTTAATTGTGCCTGGTATGACAGTAGTTGCAGAAATTAAAACCGGACGTAGGACTTTGTTACATTATTTGTTGAAACCGATTAACCGTACTTTTAATGAAGCCTTTAAGGAAAGGTAATATATGTTTTTAATTGAACCTTATAATTCATGGTTGATAAAAAACATCGGTGCAAATATCGATGCTAATACCCGCTTTATTACGAAGGTTGCTGCTGTTGTTGGCGAAAATAAAGTAGATATGACTATAAATTTAGATTTGATTTGGTTTATATTATTGAAACAAACCGATGATCGAATAACCATGATAGATGTGGTGACAGAGCTATTGAAGCAACCAGAGTTTTTACAGCAGTTTAAAAACACGCTGTCTATTCAATCGGCAAAAAGATTAATTGCAGAATATTTGTTGTTGAATGATGATATTTTGCGAATTCTGTTACCGTATATAGATTTTTCAACTCTCGACATACCAATCAATTTTGTTAGTCATGCGTTATTCATTAAACTGAGTAATGATCCAGATAACGTAGTGTTGGATCAAAAGAAATTTGAAATCGTTAATATGGTTCTGGATACAGGGTTTCAGTTAATTGGAGAAAACGCACATAAATCAACAGATGTTGTCTTACACAAAGTGCTTTTGATGCAGATAGGTGATGCTCGTTTCGCTTTAGCTAAGCGCTTAATAAATTTAGGATTTCAGTTATTCTGCCAAAATATGACTATTAATGCCGAGGTGGCGGTATCTTTGCTGAATAATAGAGATAATCAAAATTGTTTGGATATCATTAAAAATAATATTACTGAGTTAAATGCACTTAAATTCCCCAATGTTGGTGGAAACCCAGATGCGAATATCGCTGATTACTATTATTGGGTAAAAGAGGATATGCTCGCAGTTAAATTTATTCGTGAAGTGTTAAAGTTAGATCTTACTCCATAGCATAAATCTGCTATAATAGCTCGTGCTAAAAAGGGATTACATAAAATGAGTAGTACCAAATTACCAATTCTATCGACAATCACGGATCAGCTACCAGCGAGTAGCATGGATTCTTATATTCATTACGCTAACTCAATACCAATGCTGTCCAAAGAGGAAGAAATGGAGTTAGCTAAGGAATTACATGAAAAGGGTAACTTGCACGCTGCACAACGTTTGGTGTTGTCGCATTTACGCTATGTAGTTAAAGTGGCCAAGAATTACATGGGGTACGGCTTGAATTTAGCTGACTTGGTACAAGAAGGAACCATAGGTCTGATGAAGGCGGTAAAGAAATTTCAACCGGAGCGAGAGGTTCGCTTGGTTACTTTTGCTATGCATTGGATTAAAGCAGAAATACACGAATACATCATTAAAAATTGGCGCATAGTTAAAATTGCCACTACCAAGGCGCAACGCAAATTATTTTTTAAGTTGCGCTCTAAAAAGAAAAATGTCAGTTGGCTCTCAAACGAAGAGATTATCGCAATAGCGCGAGATCTTGGCGTAAAAGAGAAAGAAGTTATACAGATGGAAGCCAGGATGGCATTTGATGATACGCCATTTGATTTACCGCATGATGATGATAATGATAGCGATAGAATTGCTTTTGCACCAGTGGAATATTTAGAGCATAAATCCGCAAGTCCGGAGCAAGAGTTAACTGAAGATACATGGCATAGCCATTTGCATACTAATTTGCAAGTCGCACTAGCCACACTTGATCCTCGTTCATTGTACATTTTGCAACAACGTTGGCTGAAAGAAGACAATGATAAAGCCACACTCGAAGATTTAGCACAACATTTTGCGGTTTCTAAAGAACGTATTCGACAAATTGAAGCCAAAGCTATGGAAAGAATTAGAGCTGCACTGGTGATTGAAGACTAATCGATTAATCTTCCCCCATAACGACTTTATACTATGGTTCGAAGAATTCTTTAGTAAAATTTATGCGGAAAATTATAAATATTTTATTGAATCGTATTAACGCAAACAATTTTAGCAGCTAGATTAACTTAACATCCAACCATAATGGCTAGAGCAGAATCTCTTTTAATTGACACTGAAATGCTTATTGGAAAGAAGTTATGAAACAAGCTTCCTAATTGCAGATCACCACTTAAAAACGCACCCCGAACACATGGCATAGCTTGCAATGCGCTTGATGATGGCGATACAATCAAAAGTTTGATAGCTAATGGCGTCATCGACTTTGTTGTAAGTACACTAAGTCGTGGGGCTGGGTGAGCTTTGGCAAAAATGATTAGAGTGGCAGCTGTAAAACATCAGATCTGTTTCTCGACCACTGTTGTCGGAGCAATAGCTATATTATTAGCAAATCAACATAAAAGCGTTAGATCTTTACATAAATTACAGAAAATATATTCTAATTGCGTAGAATGAAGGTATTGATATGAATGGCAAAAAGGTTCCTATGACATCTTCCGGTGCAGAATTACTGCGTAAGGAATTGCACGAGTTAAAAACCGTAGTGCGACCTAAAATAATAAATGATATAGCTACGGCTAGGGCGCACGGTGATTTGAAGGAAAATGCTGAATATCATGCAGCACGTGAGCAACAATCGTTTATAGAGGGCAAAATTAGTGCTATTGAAAGTAAGTTATCGAATGCGCAAATTATTAATATTAAAGAGATGGAAAATAACGGGAAGGTTATTTTTGCCGCTACAGTACGACTGTTAAATATGCAAAATGACAGCGAAGTTACCTATCAGATAGTTGGTGATGAAGAGGCAAATATAAAAACTGGCAAGATCTCTATAAGTTCTCCAATTGCTAGGGCATTGATAGGCAAACTAGAGGGTGATGTGGTAGATGTGCAAGCGCCAGGCGGGGTTATTAGTTACGAAATAACAGCTGTTGAGTATTTATAATAATATTTAGTAATCTGTTTAAATAAATTATATATAAGTTATCCATGTATTATGCAAGGTCATTGGATTTTTGCATTAAAATAATAAGGTAAAATGACTAAAAAAAGTAAGAGTAGTCGGCAGTGGTTACAGCGACAACGTAGCGATAATTATGTTAAACGAGCTGTTGCCGATGGCTATAGATCTAGAGCCGCCTACAAGTTAATAGAATTGAACGATCGAGACAAATTTTTACGTCCCGGTATGACCATTGTAGATTTAGGTGCAGCCCCTGGTGGCTGGTCGCAAGTGGCAGTAGAGATAGCCGGCATTGGCAATGTTATTGCGGTGGATTTGTTGCCTATAGATCCCATAAATGGTGTCGATATCATATTAGGTGACTTCAATGCTGAGCAGGTGCATGCTGATGTAATAAAAAGATTGGGAAATCGGCCAGTTGACCTTGTAATTTCTGATATGGCCCCCAACTTTAGTGGTATAAGGGCTGTTGATTTACCACGTGCAGTATACTTGGCAGAGATAGCTTGTGCGTTTGCCTTAGAAGTGCTGGCTCCAGGCGGTGGTTTGTTAGTAAAGCTGTTCCAAGGGGAGGGTTTTACTGAATATCTAACGGCGCTAAGAAGTACGTTTGCCAGTGTTGTAATACGTAAACCCAAGGCGTCGCGAGCTGAATCAAGTGAGGTTTATGTTTTAGCGCGTAAATTTAAGAAAAAGGAAATGGTGCCACTTGAATGACATGATAAAAAATTTAGTTTTGTGGTTGGTTATTGCGCTGGTCTTAATGTCGGTGTTTAGCAACTTTAGTCCTAACACCCAGCAAGTGAAGAAGGTGCAATATTCGCAATTTCTAGAAAGATTGCATAGCCGCGATGTAAAACGTATCACGATTGACAATCAGACAATCAATTGGGTCACCAATAATGATGAAAACTTTTCTACCTACGTGCCGGTAGAATATGATTTGTCTATGGTTGATAAGTGGGTCGGTGATTACGGGGTAATCGTTGACGCTAAACCGCCAGAACAACAAAGCATGTTGATGCATATATTTATCAGCTGGTTCCCTATTATTCTGTTTATCGGTGTTTGGATTTTCTTTATGCGTCAAATGCAAGGCGGGGGCAGTGGTCGTGGAGCTATGTCATTTGGACGTAGTCGCGCACGTTTGATGGAAGAAGATGCGGTAAAAATCACTTTTGCTGATGTGGCTGGTGTTGATGAGGCAAAAGAAGAAGTAAAAGAGTTAGTAGATTTCTTACGCGACCCTAGTAAATTTCATAGTTTGGGTGGGCGTATGCCAAGCGGTGTATTAATGGTTGGTCAGCCAGGTACTGGTAAGACCTTGTTAGCTAAGGCTATTGCTGGTGAAGCTAAAGTGCCGTTTTTTAGTATATCCGGTTCCGATTTTGTGGAAATGTTTGTTGGCGTTGGTGCTTCACGTGTCCGTGATATGTTTGAACAAGCCAAAAAGCATGCACCTTGTATTATTTTCATTGATGAAATTGACGCAGTTGGGCGCCATCGTGGTGCTGGTTTGGGGGGCGGTCATGATGAACGCGAACAAACTTTGAATCAGTTATTGGTTGAGATGGATGGATTTGAGGGGAATGAAGGTATTATAGTTATCGCTGCTACCAACCGTCCGGATGTTTTAGATCCAGCATTGTTGCGTCCAGGTCGTTTTGATCGGCAAGTAGTAGTACCTTTACCAGATATTCTTGGCCGTGAACAGATTTTGAAAGTCCATATGCGTAAAGTGCCAATCGGTGACGATGTAAATCCAAGAATAATTGCGCGTGGTACCCCAGGCTTTTCCGGTGCTGACCTAAGTAACCTGGTTAATGAGGCAGCGTTATTTGCCGCTAGGGAAAATCGTCGTATCGTGGGTATGGAACAATTTGAAAAGGCTAAAGACAAGATTTTGATGGGTGCTGAGCGTCGTTCGATGGTAATGTCTGAGGAAGAAAGAAGGAACACCGCGTACCATGAATCTGGACATACTATAGTTGGTCTATCTTTACCTTCTAGTGATCCGGTATATAAAGTTTCAATAATTCCGCGTGGTCGGGCTTTAGGCGTTACTATGTCTTTGCCAGAAACTGATCGTTTTAGCTTTAACTTAGAACAAATTGAAAGCAAATTATCGCAGTTATTTGGTGGTCGTATTGCAGAAGAAATTATATTTGGTAAAGACAAAGTTACTACTGGTGCTGGTGATGATATTAAAAAGGCAACCAAACTGTGTCGGGATATGGTAACCAAGTGGGGTTTATCTGAGCGTTTAGGTCCTATGGTCTATGGCGATGAAGAAGGTGAAGTTTTCTTGGGTCATGCTGTTACCAAAAATAAAGAGATTTCTGAACAAACAGCAGAGGCTATCGACGAAGAGGTGCGCCGTATTGTAGATAAAACTTATAAGACGGCTAAAGATGTTTTGGAAAAGAATATCCAGATTTTGCACGCCATGGCGTCTGCATTATTGAAGTATGAGACCCTAGATTCCGATCAGATCAAAGATGTAATGGAAGGTCGCGAGCCGCGTGAACCTAAAGATTGGCGCAAGATAGATGATAACCCTAATTCACAAGGCAATGCTAAGCAAGATGCAGATAACACTTGTGTGGGTGGCTCATCACAAAAAAATTCGGATGATACTGTAGATGTTGATCCGATTGGTAACCCTATAAAATGATTTGATGGCTATTATGAATGTTTGCCCTACCTGCTAAACCCCTTGTGATGGGGGTGTTAAATTTAGATTTAGCTGCTTCGCTGGGGCAAAAGGGTGCTTTTGTAGATAAAGTTTTAGCGCAGGCTGAACAAATGTTGGAGCAAGGCGCGACAATTGTTGATATTTGCAGTTCAGAAAGCATATCATTGCAAGAAGAATTAAATCTACTGATTCCAAGCATTGAGGCAATTAAGAAAAGAATGAGTGTTAATATATCTGTTAACACTTCTATTCCAGAAGTTATGGACGCAGCAGTGCGTGTTGGTGCTGCAATGATTAATGATCCACGTGCTTTAACTAAATTGGGTGCAATTGAAATGGTAGCAAAATTGCAGATACCAGTTTGTTTAATGCATATGCATAGTGATCCAGTGACCAAACAGGTTACTGGGCAATTGCGAGATATAGTTTCTGATGTATACCAATATTTAGAGCAAAGAATTACTGCCAGTGTAGCAGCTGGTGTGGAAATAAAAAATATTATGATTGATCCTGGTTTTGGTTTTGGTAAAACGTTGGCACAAAATTTGCAGTTATTACGTTCATTACATGTGTTTAAAAGTTTAAATTGTCCGTTATTAATAGATGTTTCGCATAAAAGTATGATCGGACAAATTTTAGATGAGACAGTAGAAAATAGGGTTTATGGTAGTATTGCTGCCGAATCTTTTGCGATTATTTGTGGTGTCAACATTATCCGTTCGCATGATGTACAGGCAACTAATGATGCGATTAAAGTGATGCAGGCAATTAGTGAGCAGTAATTAAGGAAAATGATGAGTAAGAAGTATTTTGGTACGGACGGTATTCGCGGTAGAGTGGGCACTCCACCTATTTCTCCAGATTGGTTCCTAAAATTGGGTTGGGCGGTTGGTAAAGTACTAACAGAGGAAAATAAAGCCACTACGCGTCCTAAAGTTTTAATTGGCAAAGATACCAGAATTTCCGGATATATGTTTGAATCAGCTCTAGAGGCTGGATTAGTCGCTGCTGGTACAGATGTGAATTTATTAGGGCCAATGCCAACTCCAGGAATAGCCTATTTAACCAGAACCTTGCAGGCTGGTGCCGGTATAGTTATTAGTGCTTCGCATAATCAACATGCAGACAATGGGATTAAGTTTTTCTCTCCACAAGGTATGAAATTCCCAGACGATATTGAATACAAGATCGAAGCATATTTAGATCAAACTAATATTACTACAGTTGAATCAGGACTATTGGGGCGTGCAGTGCGTATAGTTGACGCGCAAGGGCGCTACATAGAGTTTTGTAAGGGAACTTTTCCAAACAACATGAACCTCAAAGGTTTGAAAATAGTAGTTGATTGTGCCAATGGTGCTGCCTATAACATTGCGCCGAAAGTATTTGCTGAGTTGGGTGCGGATATAACGGTGATTGGTACTAGCCCTAATGGTTTGAATATAAACTTAGGTTGTGGTGCAACCAATACCGCTGCATTAGCCGCGAAGGTATTGGAAGTGAAAGCAGATGTTGGTATTGCTTTAGATGGTGATGGTGATCGAGTGATTTTTGTTGATCATACCGGCGAAATAGTGGATGGTGATGAACTATTGTGCATTATAGCTCGTTGGTATTTACATAAAAACAAAAATATTGGCGGGGTTGCCGGCACTTTAATGAGTAATTATGGTTTAGAGTTATCCTTGGCAAAAATGGGCGTGCCTTTTTGTCGTACCAATGTTGGTGATAGATATGTGTTAGAAGCACTACGTCAACGTGACTGGTTATTGGGCGGAGAATCCTCTGGACACATAATTTGTTTAGATTCACATTCAACAGGTGATGGTATTATTGCCGCGTTAAAGGTTTTAGCGCTGTTAGTATCGTTTGGGCAAACATTATTCGAACAAAAAAGATTAATGCAAAAATACCCACAGTTGTTAATTAATGTACCCGTTACCAAGAGTATTGATTTGCAAGAAAGTAAAATTCAACAAGCAATATTGGCTGCAGAACAAAAATTGTATAAACGTGGTCGCGTATTGCTGCGCGCCTCTGGTACCGAGCCATTAGTGCGTGTAATGGTAGAGGGCGATGATGCAGTACTAGTAAAATCCATAGCGCAAGAATTAGCTAGCATGGTAAAGGATTATACTTGATGCGTAAATTATTAATCGTCGGTAACTGGAAAATGAATGGTAGTGAAGCGCAAATTTCAACTTTGTTGCAACAGCTAATGCCAAAGTTACGCGATTTACGGCAACAAGTAGATTGTGTGCTTTGTCCACCGAGCATTTATATGTATCATGTACATGAAGTTATAAAGTTATCAAACATGCAAAATGAAGTGCAACTAGGCGCCCAAAATGTAGCATCTAGTGTCAATCCGGCTTTTACTGGGGAAATTTCCCCGGCTATGTTGCGTGAATTTGGTTGTAGTTATGTTATAATCGGCCATTCTGAAAGGCGAATGCTATTGTTAGAGTCAGATGATCTGGTTGCGAGTAAGTTTCAGTTAAGTGCTGAGAATAGCTTGACCCCTATTTTATGTGTAGGGGAAACAAAAGAGCAGCAGGTTGTTGGTGATAGCTTTAAAATTGTGGCTAATCAGATACGTGCGGTTATTGCTAAGGTTGGGATTGCCGCTTTTGCGAGTGCGGTTATTGCTTACGAACCAATATGGGCAATTGGCACTGGATTGACCGCGACGCCAGAGCAAGCACAGGATATGCATGCCTATATTCGTAGCGTGTTAGCAGAATATGATACAGATATTGCTGTCACAAGCAGGATTATATATGGTGGCAGTGTGAATAGTACGAATGCTGTTGGCTTGTTGCAACAAGCCGATATTGATGGCAGTTTGGTGGGGGGTGCCGCATTAAAGGCACAAGATTTTAGTGACATTTGTCACATAGCGATGGGTATGACCAAGTAATGTTACAACAATTAATTCTTTTTATACATTTGCTTTTAGCATTGATAATGATCGGTTTAGTGTTAATTCAACAAGGCAAGGGTGCTGATGCTGGTGCGGCTTTTGGTAGCGGCGCATCAGGTACAGTGTTTGGTAGCGCTGGTAGTGGCTCCTTTCTAACTCGTACGACTACGGTAGTTGCTGCATTATTTGCCGTCACAAGTATTAGTTTAACCTTGCTGGCCAATAAAGGCCGTTCTGCAACTTTAACTGATAAATTATTACAACAAGAAGCAACAGTAAGCACACCGGTTGATGCTGTTCCCGCGGATCAGGTAGCGGCACCAGCAGCAGAAATACCAGCTGTTCCTAGTGAATAGAGCCAGAGCCGACGTGGTGGAATTGGTAGACACGCTATCTTGAGGTGGTAGTGATCGAAAGGTTGTGCCGGTTCGAGTCCGGCCGTCGGCACCATAATTTTTATGTAGATAAGTTCTAATAAGAACAGCCCGATGGTAAATATTTAACATCTGGTATAGCGTAGGTTTGGCCAAGAGTAGGGCTTACACAATACCATGTGACCACACCATTTACTTGGCGACCAATAAAATAAAGCTGCCTCTGTCCTCCTTCAGGAAACATATTCGCATTAATAGCAACAGCCATACAAAAGGAAGTAGGATATGGGGAGAAGGTGCAAGAATTATTAACAAAAACGCCATCTATTACACTAGAATTCAGAGAGGCATAACTCGTTAAACCTACAGCAGCATATCCAGGATCATTTCCACTTACTGTACCAGGAGGAAAAGTACCATTTCTATTAAAATACACAGTAGCGCTTTTCATAGGACCGCTCATTACAGACACTATACCAGACAATTTAGTCTTAATAACGTATACTTTATAGGCCGGCAAGGCTAGTGCTGCCAGTATGGCTACTATTGCAATAACTACCATTAGCTCGATCAAGGAGAATGCACCGAATATTTTCATCACAATTACCATTATATAAGTCATTCAATATTTCTCAATTATAGACGATTACAAAACTTTTTTTGATGTAGTATGTTGATACGCGATTCCGTAGTCTTTTGCTAAAAATAGCGTGACCGTGCTCCAATTATGCAGCTTTTTGATACTTCAAGGAGGCAGTTGTTTCTGTATAGCCCCCTCGATTGATCCAAGTTAAAAGTAGACGTTTATCATGCACAACGCTCTATAAATTCCCAAGGGCGTCTTGTCGCCTAGTGACGAATGTAGTCATTATCCGTTATACACAAACATCCATTCTTTAGTTATCTCTCGCACCTCCTGTAAATAGTTAAAACCTCTGTAAGTGTCCCCCTAAAAACAGATCCACTTAGTTATTAACCAACTAAGAGGAAATACAAATGAATGAATTATCAACAATGCGCGGTCGGCGCTATATTCATAAGGCAGAAAAAGTTAGAATAGTTGAAGAAACTTATACCAGTGGCTTAAGAGCCTGCTTAAAATCTTTTTAGTATCAATTCAACTTATTGGCTTTGAAAAACACAATATCACGAATTTGCCTTTATGTATCAATTTATCTAAAGCTAATTATCAAAAAATCTTTAGCTTAGGAAAATTTTCTTTTTTGTTCATTTTGAGAAGCTCAGGAATGGCGTTCCAAATCTACGCTCTTCGTCTATAAATATCACGTGGCTAATTATAGGTTTTTTCTCTGCAATTGTTTTATTATCAAAATATTTTACTCGATTAAGAATAGCTCGTAGCGAAGAAAATCCCATTTTAATTCTAATTAAATATAATCATTTTCATTCACTTTATTTGCGATTGCGTTTTCTAAGTCTTAAAAGAGTTAAAGTAAAAAGCTTGGTTTTTTCAATGCGTTTTTCAAGTTCTTTTGCATAAGGGTTTAAAATGTTTCTGTAAAGCCCCCGTTAGTAAATTGTTCACGATTAAAATTCTGGTAGTTTTGTGCATAATTAGACATATTTAAGGGAAAGATTAGTTCGATCTTTATAAGCGCATCATCATTATATTTAATTTTGTTTTTAATTATATCTATATATTATTTTATTTTGGCATGCATAATAAACCCATGTTTTTGTTATTTAACTGCGCTATGCTGAGGCTTATGGATGTCAAGAGTTTATTCTAGAGTAAATTTACTCTAGAATTTAAACCTGGATTGTGGATACACTAAAAATTTGCCTTATGCGCTGTATACAATAACAGTCGAATATTTACTATACTCCATCGGCATGGGCCAAAAATCACAATAAATAACCATTTTAATCTGTGGTCGCTCAATTATATTTTACAAGACTTGAGGTTTTTACACTAAATATCATGCTGAAATTTACGAAAAAATTATTTTTTCCGTATCTACTGATTATGTATGAAGTGGTTTTATACTTATCTAACGATATGTATTTGCCCGGTATGCCGTCTATCGCCTACGAATTAGCACTCACCGAACATGAAATCCAAACTACTTTAACGCTGTGGTTTTTAGGTGCAAGCGCTCTACAATTTATATTAGGGCCTATTTCAGATCACTATGGACGTAGAAAAGTTATCTTGGGTGGCGCAATTATTTTTATTATTGCTTCTATATTCTGTGCAACTGCAACATCTTTAACAACTATGTTATTAGCAAGGCTCGTGCAAGGTACCACTATTTGTACACTAGTTGCCGGATATGCGGCAGTACAAGAAACTTTTTCTACTAAACAAGCCATTAAATTATTTGCTATTATTAATGCCATTACTATTTTAGCGCCAGCGCTTGGTCCATTATTTGGTGCTATCTTTATACAAGTAGCAAATTGGCGTTACATTTTTTGGTTTTTAGCTGGCGCTAATTTATTGATTTTAGTAGCCTTGTTCTTTTTTTTACCAGAAACCAACAAAACATTTCACAAACTCAAAGTTTCTACAATCGTCAAAGAATATATTAATATATTATGCAACAAAAATTTCTTGATTGCTTGTGGTAGTTATTTTCTACTTGTGGCGGTTGAATTTTTATGGGCATTCGAATCGCCTTTTATCATGATGGAAATATATCACACCTCCATTCTATTTTATGGTATCGCACAAACCGTAATTTTTGGCTGCTTTTTAATGGGGGCATTGGCTACGAAATTGTTACTAGAACATTACAATATAAAAATTCTGATGCAAACTGGAATTTTAATTACAATCACTGGCACCATATTATTTTGGTTCATTTCTATGTTTTATCCAACAATTATCGCTGGTATTGCTTGTATGATGTTGATCGCACTTGGCTCTTCTATATTGGTGGCACCTTTAACTCGTTTGGCGCTGGCATCTTGTACACAGCCAATTGGCATGGTTACCGCGGTTTTCACATCCACTACGAATTTAGCCGGTGTTGCCGTAGGTGTATTATTGCTTCTCAATAAAACCGATAGCTTATTTTATGTCGCTACTATCACAATGATATGCGTAGCTATTGCTATATTGCTAATTTTACGTTTGCGCATTCAGATAACCAAGAAAGGCAAATTTAAGAAATTGTTTTAGTAATTTTAAGCCCTGCCTTATACCCCATAGAGGGTTTGTGTCTGCATATATACCTTGTGAGGTATATATGCAGAATTTGTTTTTGAGGGTATGCAAAATAAATTATCTACTAAATAGATTCAATGTAAGATCGCCAACAGATTTTTTAGTTTTTAAGTATCCTAACAAAAAACACCAGCGTTAAACATGCTCTAAGTAGATTCTCTAACCGCAAGTAGTCTATACTGGTGGGTATGTTGCAATATTACTACCCAGTTTTTATGTTCATAATCATGGCACTCTTATTGGGTGTGGTGCTGTTATCATTGGGGTTTCTACTCGGACCCAGTCGTCCATCCAAAGAAAAAGCAAGTCAGTACGAGTGTGGTTTTCCAGCGCTTTCAAGCAGCAGAATGAAATTTGATGTTAGGTATTATCTAGTCACGATTTTATTCATTATATTTGATTTAGAAGTAGCTTTTTTATTCCCGTGGGCAGTAGTAATCAAAAAAGTTGGTTTGCCTGCCTTGTTGGCAGTTATGTTGTTTCTAGGTTTGCTAACTATAGGCTTTATTTATGAATGGCGCAAAGGGGCATTAGAATGGGAATAGCTGAAATACTAGAACATGGTTTTGTTATTACATCTGCCGAAAAATTAATCAATTGGGCACGTACTGGTTCGATGTGGCCGGTATCTTTTGGTTTAGCTTGCTGCGCAGTAGAAATGATGCATGCAGGGGCTGCTCGTTATGATCTGGATAGGTTTGGGACAATGTTTCGCCCAAGTCCACGACAATCAGATGTTATGATCGTGGCTGGTACATTAGTAAACAAAATGGCCGCGCCTTTACGTAAAGTGTACGATCAAATGTCAGATCCCAAATGGGTTATTTCTATGGGCTCGTGTGCCAATGGCGGTGGTTATTACCATTACTCTTATTCGGTAGTGCGTGGTTGTGATCGAATTATTCCAGTAGATATTTATGTTCCAGGTTGCCCACCCAGCGCGGAAGCGCTAATTTATGGCATAATGCAGTTACAAAATAAAATTCGCCGCAGCAAAATTATTACACGAGAAAAGTAAGCTATGACAGAGATCGTAAACTTACAAACCAAGATTCAGCAGCATTTTGCCAATGTGGAAATGGCAATTTTGCATGAGCAAATAACCTTGCAAATAACTACCAGCGATTTAATAAAAGTCTGTTATGCTTTGCGTGATATCGTAGATTTACAATTTAATCAGCTAATAGATTTGTGTGGTGTAGATTATTTATCATATGGGCAGGATGAATGGGCTACTACTTCTGCAACAGGGGAAGGTTTTAGTCGCGCAGTTAAAGGACATCAACCATCAGCAACTATGCCAATGCCGGGTCGTTTCGCGGTAGTATACAATTTATTATCTACGGTTTTGAATCATAGAATACGTTTAAAAGTTTTTTTGCCAGAGCATTCTATGGTTGTACCAACAGTAACTAATGTGTGGTCAGCAGCGAATTGGTATGAACGTGAAGCCTTCGATTTATTTGGCATTGAGTTTGCTGGACATCCAGATTTGCGACGTATTTTAACTGATTACGATTTTGTTGGTCATCCATTTCGTAAAGATTTTCCATTAATTGGCCACGTTGAAATGCGTTATGACGCGCAACAAGGCAAAGTAATCTATGAGCCAGTAAGCATTCAACCGCGAACTTTAGTGCCAAAAGTTATTCGACAAGTGGGCATAGAAGAAAATGTCTAAGATAGAAAATTATACATTAAATTTTGGTCCACAACATCCAGCAGCACACGGTGTGTTGCGTTTAATTTTAGAGATGGATGGCGAAGTGATTCAACGCGTTGATCCACATATTGGTTTTTTGCATCGGGCAACGGAAAAATTGGCTGAATCAAAACCATATAATCAAAGCATTGGCTATATGGATCGTTTAGATTATGTGTCTATGATGTGTAATGAACATGCCTATGTTATGGCGATTGAAAAATTATTAGGCATAACTGCGCCGATTCGCGCGCAATATATTCGTACCATGTTTGATGAGGTTACGCGGATTTTGAATCATCTATTGTGGCTTGGTGCGCATGCGTTAGATATTGGCGCGATGACGGTATTTTTGTATTGTTTTCGAGAAAGAGAAGATTTGTTAGATGCTTATGAGGCTGTATCCGGAGCGCGTATGCATGCCACTTATTATCGACCCGGTGGCGTGTATCGAGATTTACCAAATAAAATGCCGCAGTATACCGAATCACGCTGGCGTGATGCTAAACAAACAGCCAAACTTAACCAAAATCGTGAAGGATCATTGTTAGATTTTCTCGAAGATTTTGTGAGCAGATTTCCCAAATGTGTTGATGAATATGAGAGTTTATTAACCGATAATAGAATTTGGAAACAACGCACGGTTGGTATTGGAGTGGTATCGCCAGAACAAGCTCTGCAGTTGGGCTTTACTGGACCAATGTTGCGTGGTTCTGGCATTGCGTGGGACTTGCGTAAAAAGCAACCATATGCTGTGTATGCAAATTTAGATTTTCAAATCCCAGTTGGTTCGCAAGGTGATTGTTATGATCGTTATTTAGTGCGTGTAGCAGAATTGCGGCAGTCTACTTGGCTTATTAAGCAATGTATAACTTGGTTACGAGCCAATCCAGGCCCGGTTACAATTAGCAATCATAAAATTGTGCCGCCACAGCGTGTTGCTATGAAAGAAGATATGGAATCATTGATTCACCATTTTAAGCTATTTACGGAAGGTTATTGTTTGCCAGTCGGCGAAGTATATGCGGCGATTGAGCATCCTAAAGGGGAATTTGGCATATTTTTAATTTCTGATGGAGCAAATAAACCTTATCGTTTAAAAGTGCGTGCTGCTGGCTTTGCCCATTTAGCCTCGATGAATGTGATGGCCAAAGGACACATGTTGGCAGATGTGGTATCTATATTAGGATCACAGGACATAGTTTTTGGTGAGGTAGATCGATAGTGCAAGAGTTACCGCAAGATATTACTACAGCAATTGACCAGATCTTACAAAAGTTTCCTGCTACACAGCGGCAATCGGCGGTTATTGCAGCATTAATGTTAGTGCAAAAACGCAATAAAGGCTGGTTAACAACAGAATTAATGGATTTAGTCGCGGATTATTTACAGATAGATCGCATTATTGTTTATGAGGTGGCAAATTTTTATTCTTTGTTTGATTTAAAACCAGTTGGTAGGCATAAAATTTATGTCTGTACCAATTTATCTTGTATGTTGCGTGGTAGTGAGGATGTAGTAAATTATTTACAAGAAAAATTGTGTGTAGGCTTGAATCAAACTACTGCTGATGGCAAATTCACATTGCGAGCAGCGGAATGCCTGGCTGCATGTGGTGGCGCGCCAATGATGCAAATTGATGAAGAGTATCACGAAAATTTAACTCCAGAAAAAATTAATAAAATTCTGATGGAGATAGAATAATTCTTATGCAACAAAATCAAATATGTTTTAGAACTTTACATTTATCACAACCTTGGTCTTTAAAGACTTATGAGAGTATTGGTGGATATAAAGTATGGCGTAAAATTTTGACAGAAAAAACTCCTCCTGAGCAAATTTTAGCAGAGCTTAAGTTATCAGCCTTGCGCGGACGTGGTGGAGCAGGGTTTCCAACTGCAGTAAAGTGGACATTTATTAAACGTGACGCACCAGGCCAAAAATATGTCGTGTGTAATTCTGATGAAGGGGAACCAGGAACTTTTAAAGATCGAGATATTTTACTTTTTAATCCGCATCAAGTTATAGAGGGTATGGCTATTGCTGGTTATGTTATGGGTGCGACAGTTGGTTACAATTATGTGCGTGGTGAATTTAATGAGCCATTAGCTAGGATAGAGGAGGCAGTATTAGAAGCGCAACAAGCTGGCTTATTGGGAGATAATATTTTAGGTAGTGATTTTGATTTTAATTTATATAATGTTGCTGGCGCTGGTGCGTATATTTGTGGTGAAGAAACTGCATTACTTAATTCCTTAGAAGGTAAACAAGGCTGGCCACGCTTTAAACCACCATTTCCGGCAAGTTATGGCGTATATGGCTGTCCAACTACTATTAATAATACGGAGACTTTTGCTTCGGTCCCGGTTATTTTAGAAAAAGGTGGGCAGTGGCATTTGGATCAAGGCAAACCCAATAACGGTGGCTATAAGATTTTTTGTGTGTCCGGGCATGTGAATAAACCGGGTAATTATGAAATACCATTGGGCACGCCATTTAATGATTTATTAGCTTTAGCAGGTGGTATGCGTGCTGGCAAAAAACTTAAAGCGGTGATCCCCGGTGGTTCTTCAGCGCCAGTTTTACCGGTAGCAGTGCTGCAAGATTTGACTATGGATTACGATGCTATCGCCAAGGCTGGATCGATGTTAGGTTCAGGCGCAGTTATCGTCATGGACGAAGATACTTGCATGGTTAAAGTACTAGCACGCATAGCTGATTTTTATTTTGAAGAATCATGTGGGCAATGTACGCCATGTCGTGAAGGTACTGGTTGGATGGCAAGGATTTTACAACGTATTTTACAGGGTAAAGGGCTAGCAGAAGATTTAGATAAACTGGACAGTATAGCAGGAAATATTATGGGCCGTACCATCTGTGCCTTTGGTGATGCCGCTGCAATGCCGGTGCGTAGTTTTTTAAAACATTTTCGTGAAGAATTTACTGCATATATTAGATCATAGGTGAAAATTATATGCCAAAAATTGAAATAGATGGAATAAGCGTAGAGGCTGATGCTGGTAGCAGCATTATTGAAGTAGCCGATCGTTTGTCTATTCATATACCAAGATTTTGTTATCATCACAAATTATCAGTGGCGGCCAATTGTCGTATGTGTTTAGTACAAGTTGAAAAATCGCCGAAAGCCTTACCTGCTTGTGCTACGCCAATTGTTGATGGCATGAAAGTGTGGACTAAATCTAAAGAAACAGTCGCTGCGCAACGCGCAGTAATGGAATTTTTATTAATTAACCATCCATTAGATTGCCCAATTTGTGATCAAGGTGGTGAGTGCGAGTTACAAGATGTATCTATGATGTATGGTAGATCTGATTCACGCTATACCGAACCTAAAAGGGCAGTTTTAGATCACAATCTTGGCCCACTAGTGGCAACTGAAATGACACGTTGTATTCAATGTACTAGATGTGTGCGTTTTGGTACGGAAATTGCTGGTGAAAGAGAACTAGGTACTCTCGGCCGCGGTGAACATATGGAAATAGGGACATTTATTGCTCAGAATGTTGATTCAGAAGTATCTGGTAATATAATAGATTTATGTCCAGTCGGGGCCTTGACCTCCAAACCATATCGTTTTAAAGCCAGAGCTTGGGAATTAAGGGCTTTTTCTGCAATTTCTCCGCATGACGTCATAGGCTCTAATCTATATTTACACATACATAATCAAACAGTGCTGCGTGTGGTACCAAAAGCGAATGAAAAATTAAATGAAGTGTGGTTATCCGATCGCGATCGTTTCAGTTACGAGGCTTTGCAGCACGAAGAGCGTTTACGTAAACCTCTACTTAACAATCATGGTAATTGGCAAACTGTGGCTTGGGATGAAGCGTTGAATTTTGCAGCTGCAGGGATAAATTTAGCGATAGATACTTATGGTCCGGAAAAAATGGCAGTGTTAGCCAGTCCCAGCGTTAGTACCGAAGAATATTATTTATTACAACAATTAGCGCGTGAATTAGGTTGTCACAATATTGATCATCGCTTACGCCAATTAGATTTTACCAATCAGGAATCAACACCATTATATCCAACTCTAGGTATAGATTTTGCCGAATTGACTGAACAAGATGTAGTATTGTTGTTGGGCAGTAATATTGCCAAAGAACAGCCGCTAGCAAGTATCCGTTTACGCAAGATGGTAAAAAAAGGTGGCAAAGTTTGTGCAGTTAATTCCGTTGATTTTGGATATAACTTTGCTGTGGCACACAAAGCCGTAGTACCAGCACATGCATTGTTGCAGACAGTTGCTGGTATAGCCAAAGAATTGTTGTTGTTAACCAACTATAAAGCAGATCCAAACACTATAGCCGCGCTGCATAATGTTACTAGTACTATAGTAGAGAAGACTATTGCCGCCACAATGTTATCTGGTAATAAGAAGCAAATTATCTTAGGCCACTTTGCGCTTATGCATCCACAAGCATCGCAGTTATTTGCTTTGGCTAATTTGATTGCCACAATCAGCGGTGCTAATTTTGGTTATTTTGCGGATGGAGCTAATGCAATTGGTGCTTGGTTGGCTGGTTGTATACCACATCGCTTACCAGGGGGTAGAGCAGTTGATAAACCAGGCAAAACTGCCGCAGAAATGCTGCAAACTCCAAATAGCGTTTATATTCTGTATGCATTAGAGCCAGAGTTCGATAGTCTATTTGGTAACATTGCATTAAAAACTCTGCAACAAGCGGATTTTGTTGTAGCAATTAGTTCTTTTCAGAGTGATGAATTACTAGAAATAGCTGATGTTGTGTTGCCGTTAGCGCAATTTACCGAGTATGCTGGTAGCATGTATAACCTTAATGGTCAGGAACAACAATATAATGCATTGGTACCAAACTTTGGTGAAAGTTTAGCTGGTTGGCAAATATTGACGCTGTTAGGAAAAAATCTGGGATTGACAAACTGTTATTATGCGGATTTAGCTGCAATAAGAACAGCAATGCGGCAATATATGCAGCCTATGGTTAAACGTAAATATGGTCAAATATTAGCCATTGCACCTATAGAGCCTGTAGTTAACACAGATTTAGTAAGGCTAGCACCCATGTCATTGTATGCCGTAGATGCCTTGGTAAGAAGATCTAAAGCATTGCAGAATACCAAAGACGCGTGTACTGCGCCAGAAATTATAGTAAATGCTAATACTGCACAACGTTTAAATATTTCCCATAATGAAATGGTGCGAGTTGGTGTTTTAGATGATGAAAACCTTAAACCTATAGTCTTACGTACTATCGTTGATCCAGCGATAGCAGAATATACGGCTGTTATATATCAAGCTAATGCACATACATTATCTTTAGGTCTTCCATACGCTAAGTTGGAGGTGCGTAAGTGCTGATATACGCTATAAAATTTATTTTAATCGCTTGTGTAATTGTCAGCTTAATTATAACCGTGGTTTTATATACTTATTCTGAACGTAAAGTTATAGGTTTTATGCAAGATAGAATAGGCCCCAATCGTGTTGGTCCAAAGGGTATCTTGCAACCAATTGCGGATGTTTTGAAATTATTGTTGAAAGAAATAATTCGTCCCAGTCATGCAAATACTTATTTATTTATAATGGCGCCAATTTTGGCATTAGTGCCGTCGCTAGCAGCTTGGGCAGCTATGCCAATTGGTCACAATTTGGCAATAGCAAATATAAATGTTGGCCTTTTGTATATCTTTGCCATGACCTCATTGGGGGTGTATGGTATTATTATTGCTGGTTGGGCTTCAAATTCGCGTTATGCTTTATTAGGTGCAATGCGTTCTGCGGCGCAAATTGTCTCATATGAAATACCAATGGGTTTTGCGCTGTTAGGCGTGATTATGGCTGCGCAGAGTTTAGATTTGTCAGTGATTGTTGCTAAGCAGAATGGTGGATTTGTGCATTGGTATGCTTGGCCATTATTCCCTTTATTTGTAATTTACTGGATTTGTGCGACTGCTGAAACAAATCGTGCACCATTTGATGTTGCGGAAGGCGAATCAGAAATTGTAGCTGGCTTCCATGTGGAGTATTCTGGTATTCCTTTTGCAATATTCTTTTTGACCGAATATATCAATATGATACTAGTATCATTTCTTGCGGTAATAATGTTTTTGGGTGGCTGGCATGCCCCGTTTCTTTTCCTAGCGTGGATTCCTGGAATTTTTTGGCTGTTTGCTAAAGCAATATTTATGATGTTTTTATTTTTATGGTTTAGAGCTACTTTCCCACGCTATAGATACGATCAAATTATGCGTTTGTGTTGGAAAATTTTTATTCCCTTAACTTTATTGTGGATAATTGTTGAAGCAGTTGCAATTCAATTTGGTTTACAACCATGGTTTGGAATATGAAGAAAAAATTTTGGCAAACTTTTATGTTGTGGGAATTATTAAAAGGGCTAAAGATCACTGGTAAACATTTGTTTGCTACAAAAGTTACCTTGCAATACCCGGAAGAACAAGCTCCCAAATCGGTACGCTATCGTGGTTTACATGCTTTGCGGCGTTATCCAAATGGCGAAGAACGTTGTATAGCTTGTAAACTGTGTGAAGCGGTTTGTCCAGCTTTGGCAATAACTATTGATTCTGCTGTGCGCGAAGATGGTACACGTAGAACTACCAAATATGAAATAGATTTATTTAAATGTATATATTGTGGTTTTTGCGAAGAAGCGTGCCCAGTTGATTCTATAGTGGAAACAGGCATTACTGATTTTCATTTTGAAAATCGTGGAGAACAAATTTTAGGTAAACAGCAACTATTGGCGATTGGTGACAAATATGAAGCACAAATTGCGGCAGCCCGCGCCGAAGATGCCAAATATAGATAAGGTGTTAGTATGCAAGAAATTATTTTTTGGTTATTTGCTGGAATTGCGACTACAGCTGCTTTATTAGTTTTTACAATTAAAAATCCAATTCGTGCGATATTTGCTTTAATAGTTACTTTTTTGGCTACGGCAGCCACTTGGTTAATGTTAGAGGCCGAGTTTTTAGCCGTGACCCTAGTGCTAGTTTATGTTGGTGCGGTAATGGTATTAATGTTGTTTGTGATAATGATGCTAGATATAAAAGCAACTGTTAATGAGAATCGTTTTAATCGCTGGCTACCTATAGGTTTAACCACGGCCGCAACACTTTTGATAGCCGTATATCAAATAATAAGCAAAGCTGATCTAAAATTCGTGCAGCCAACAGCAACTTTATCTTATACGCTTACTGGTAGTAATACTGAGTTATTGGGTATATTAATTTTTACAGATTATTTGTTTCAATTTATTTTGGCTGGAGTGTTACTGTTGGTAGCAATAATTGCTGCAATTGCTTTAATTTATCGCGGCCCACATGCGCGCAAAATTCAGCGTCCACAACAGCAAGTGTTAGTACAAGCTAAAAACAGGGTACGTTTAGTGGATGGTGTTTAATTATGTTTAATTATTTATTGTTTAGTACATTATTGTTGACGTTTGGTATTGCCGGTTTGATTATAAGCCGTAAAAACATAATTATCCTATTAATGTGTTTAGAAATTATCTTGTTAGCAGCAAATACCAATTTTGTAATATTTGCCAAATTTTGGGGTGATATAGCTGGGCAAGCATTTGTGTTTTTTGTAATGACAGTTGCCGCGGCAGAAACTGCCATTGGCTTAGCATTATTGGTATTAGTTTTTCGGCAAAAAAACAGTATTAATGTTGATGATCTAAATCAATTGCAAGGATGATCTTATGGAACAATTGTATTATATAGCGTTAACCATAGTTTCTTTGCCGTTATTAGCAGCATTGGTGATTGGCTTAGGCAATAAAAAGTTGCCACGCTATATAGCGCATTGGCTGGCATGTGGTTGTGTTGGTGGTAGTTTTGTCCTTAGTGCCTATGTATTATTCGGATTTATAACCAATAAATATGTAGATCTAGATATTAATGTTTATTTATGGGGACAAAGCGGTGGTTTACAAATAACCGTTGGATTTTTAATCGATCGCTTGACAGCTTTAATGATGAGCGTAGTATCGTTCGTATCTTTGGCAGTGCACATTTATACTATTGGTTATATGCAGGAAGATCCTGGCTACCAACGTTTTTTCTGTTACATATCATTATTTACGTTTTCAATGTTGATGTTGGTAATGGCCAATAATTTTGCGCAATTGTTTTTTGGTTGGGAAGCAGTGGGTTTAGTGTCGTATTTACTAATCGGCTTTTGGTATCAAAGAGATAGCGCCACTTTTGCTGGTTTAAAAGCATTCATAATTAATCGTATTGGTGATCTGGGTTTTATCTTAGGTATTGCGGCGATCCTATATTACTTTGATAGCTTGCATTATCAAACTATATTCAAGGACATACCTAAGTTTATTGCTACTAATTCTACAATTGCAATTTGGCCAGGCACAGAATGGTTGGCGATTAGTGTGATTTGCATTTGTTTATTTATTGGTGCTATGGCCAAATCAGCACAAGTGCCGTTGCATGTATGGTTGCCTGATTCAATGGAAGGCCCGACACCTATTTCAGCTCTGATTCATGCGGCAACGATGGTTACTGCTGGAGTGTTCATGGTTGCGAGGATGTCACCACTCTTTGAATATTCTACTACTGCCTTGAGTTTAATGACAGTTATTGGTGCCATAACTTGTTTATTTATGGGCATTTTGGCAGTTATACAGAGTGATATAAAACGTATAGTTGCGTATTCAACTTTGTCACAGCTTGGTTACATGGTGATTGCCCTAGGTGTTTCTGCATATTCAGCAGCAATATTTCATTTGTTTACACATGCTTTTTTTAAAGCACTATTATTTTTGGGTGCAGGTTCAGTAATAGTTGCTTTACATCATGAGCAAAATATTTTTAAAATGGGTGGTTTGTACAGATCTATGCCACTTACAACGGCGGCAATGATTGTTGGTAGTTTAGCTTTAGTAGGTTTTCCAGGTACGTCAGGTTTTTATTCAAAAGATTTAATAATTGAATTAACACATAAATCGCAAATCCCTGGTGCACAATTAGCTTATGCTGCTGCGTTAATTACCGTGTTTATCACTACTGTCTATAGTTTTCGTTTAATTTATTTGGTATTTTTTGGTAACGAACGTATGGAAGATAATACACATATGCAACCTGTCCATGAACCAGCGAAAACCATTTTATTCCCGCTGGTATTATTGGCTATACCATCAATTGCTGTTGGTGGGATTATGATCAAAAGTACATTAGATGGATTTTTACAAGGACCACTATTTGTTTTAGCTAAACACGATGTTACTCAGCAATTTTTACAGATGGATTTTCATGGTGCTTTGGCAATGTTTTTACATGGCTTTATTTCATTACCATTTTTATCTTTACTCTTAGGTGGTTGTATTGCCTGGTTATGTTATATTAAATATCCATTATTACCACAAGTTTTACAACGTGATGGTAAATTACTAGTTGCATTATTACAGGCTAAATATGGTTTTGACGCCTTGTATGAAAAAATACTTATGCCGCTAGTACGGGTGGTTGGTAATTATTGTTGGCGTATTGGAGACATTTTATTAATTGATCGGGTATTAATAGGTAGCACTGTACAAGGTATTGTCAGAATCAGTGTATTGTTGCAAAAACTACAAACTGGTTATTTGTATCATTACATATTTATTATCATCGCTGGGCTGTTAGCACTGTTATTAGGAATTATGTATCTATGAAAATAAGCTTACCATGGCTTAGCATAATCATCTGGCTGCCGATTATTGCTGGCATACTATTGTTATTTTTACAAAAGATGAAAGCTATAGCTAATATAACACGTTTTTTACCACTAATAACAGCTATTGTGACCTTGCTGCCAATCTATTATGTATTACAAAATTTTACGTTAGGTACTGGCAACATGCAATTTACGGAATTACATAATTGGTTGCCAACCTTAGGTATCCAATATGCATTGGGGGTGGATGGTTTTGCGATTTTATTAGTTGCGTTGACGGTATTCATGACTTTATTAGTTGTTATTGCTGGTTTTAACCAAGTCAAAAAAGATATTTATCTCCAATATTGTGCAAATTTTTTAATTATGCAAGGACTCATGTGTGGGGTTTTTTTAGCATTAGATGCAATATTATTTTACGTATTTTTTGAAGCGATGATGATTCCAATGTTTTTGCTTATTGGGCTATGGGGATCGGCCAATCGTATTTATGCCACATTTAAGTTTATTTTGTATACTTTATTTGGCTCGCTATTCTTATTAGTTGCTTTATTGTATCTTAACCACGTTGCAGTGCATGTTGCTGGCTTAAGTCAGTTGGAAAGTTTCCGTATCGCTAATTTACAAGGTTTGCCATTAGAACTCACCGCACAAAAATGGCTGTTTGCTGCCATGTTGCTAGCTTTTGCAATTAAAATACCAATGTGGCCAGTACATACTTGGTTGCCAGATGCACATGTTGAAGCACCTACCGGTGGCTCTATGATCTTAGCGGCGATTATGCTAAAAATGGGTGGTTATGGCATATTACGTTTCTTATTGCCAATGTTACCAGCAGCATGTGATTTTTATGCTAATTTTGTAATTGCTTTATCATTGGTGGCGATTGTCTATATCGGCTTAGTGTCTATAGTGCAGAAAGATCTAAAAAAATTAATCGCTTACTCGTCTATTGCACACATGGGTTTTGTTACTCTAGGGTTGTTTTTAACCTGTAAAATTGTCATACACAGCGACTATAAAAATTCAGCATTAGGTATAGATGGTGCGGTGTTACAAATGTTATCCCACGGGTTTATTTCTGCAGCTTTGTTCTTTTGTGTTGGCATATTATATGTGCGTTTGCATACTAGGCAAATTAGTGATTATGGTGGGGTAGTTAATACTATGCCAATATTCGCTTCATTCTTGATGTTATTTGCTTTGGCAAATGTTGGTATGCCAGGAACTTTTGGTTTTGTCGGTGAATTTTTTATAATTTTACTTAGTTTTAAAATTAGTTTTTGGGTAGCATTATTAGCCGGGCTATCGTTAATCTTAGGGGTAGCCTATACTTTATGGATGTATAAGCGAGTAGTGTTTGGCACTGTAGCTAATGATGCGGTCGCAGGGTTACAAGATTTAGCAATTAATGAAAAAATAGTTTGTATGCTGTTAGCCGGGGCTATTTTATTGTTTGGCATATGGCCTAATCCATTGTTAAATATTTTGCGCGGTTCATCACAACAACTGATATCACAGCTACATAAAAGCACTGTCGGGCAGGTTAAATTATGATTGCAATAGCACCAGAAATATTTGTTGGTAGTATGGCCTGTATAGTTTTATTAGTGGGAGCATTTTCTAAAAACCAGTATAATCCCATAACCTATATTTTGAGTCTTTTGACTTTGAGTATAGCTTTGATGCTAACCTTTGCGACTATGCCTATCACCGCAAATACATTATATGCAAATTCCTTCATTGTTGACCGCTTTGCGCATAGTTTTAAAATAATTTTATATTTATTATTGGTGGGCATCTTCGTATATTCACGAAATTATACTTACGAACGCAAATTTTTTCAAGGAGAATTTTTTGCTTTAAGTTTATTTTCTTTGTTGGGCATGATGGTGCTAATTTCTAGCGCTAATTTTTTAACCTTGTATTTAGGGTTGGAATTATTTGTGTTGCCAATTTACGCCATGATTGTGTTAGTAAAAGAACAGTCTAAATACATAGAAGCGGCAATTAAATATTTTATTATTGGTTCATTAGGCTCAGGATTGTTATTGTACGGAATATCTTTAATCTATGGTGGTGTCGGGACAATAAGTTTTGCTGCAATTGCTAATACTACCACACCTAATCTATTATTATTACAATTGGGTATGATATTTGTGGTGGTAGGTATAACTTTGGAATTTGGTGCTGTGCCGTTTCATATGTGGTTGCCGGATGTATATGAGGGATCACCAACCACGGTTACTATGATCATAAGCACTATACCTAAACTGGCAGTATTTGCGGCAGCATATCGTTTATTAACTTTGGCATTTGTCAATTTAAATTCTAGCTGGCAAGAAATTTTTCTGGTGTTAGCAATAATCTCAGTGTTCCTTGGTAATTTTATGGCTATTGCGCAAACCAATATTAAGCGTATGTTAGCTTATTCTACGATTAGTCATATAGCATTTATTTTGTTAGCAATGTTTGTAGCGCCGACGGCAGGGTTTCAACCAGCAATTTTTTATACGATCGTTTATGCTTTCATGGCCTTAGCTGCTTTTGCAGTGATTATATATATGACGAATGTTGGCTTTGAAGCAGATTTAATCAGTGATTTTCGTGGTTTAAATCAACGCGCTCCGTGGCTAGCATTCATTATGTTGCTGATAATGTTTTCTTTGGCTGGAGTACCGCCCTTGGTTGGCTTTTATGCCAAATTACAAGTTTTACAAGCCGTGGTAAACTCTGGTTACTCTTGGCTCGCGGTTTTAGCCTTGTTGGCTAGTGTGATTGGTGCATTTTATTATTTACGTGTGGTGCGAGAAATGTATTTTGTCGCGCCGCAACAAAATTCTACAATTGATGCCAACATGTCAGTTGTGGGCAAGATTTTACTTTCTGGGCATGGCTTAGCCTTGTTAATTTTCGGGATTTATCCTGCGATGATGGTTTATTGGTGTTTAACTATGTTGCAGTAATTATAGTTTTACACCAGGTAATTTATGTACTGGAGTTATGCTGTTTTCAGGTAGCACATTAGCGCATAGTGTTGCTTCATTTGTACCAATTATAGTTGCTAGAGCGTTAAATCTCTGCTCCTCTTTAGATAAGTTATTGTCAGAGGTTAGTTCTTGTTTTGTTATCAAATAATTATCCAATTTATGTATTAATTCTTTGCTTAAATCATGCGTAGAAGAAGATCTATCTTCATTGGTTACCATAGAATTAAATTTATGTATAGGTGAAGATGAAGAGTGATTATTAAAAAACATACCACCAGAATTATGCCTAGTAGCAAAGTATGGTTGTTGCATTTGTTGTTTAATTTGCGTAACGATATTAAGAATCTCTGTGACTGTGTTTTTATTGGTAATGTTTGATGTGCTACTATTATTATCCATATTAACTCTTAAAACAAAGAGCCACCCTCACTTCAAGGATAGCTCTTGCTGTTTTTAACGAATCTTGCTCATTGCAGAAGCAGCTTCTTTAATACCATGCTTGTTGAAGTGCTTAACTATATTGTCATTTACATGTAATACATCAAGGAACTTAGCCACATCCTTATGATATAAGCTGACAATTATTACACCATTTGCTTGCGCACTAACAATAACTTCTTGATGGCCAAGGTCCGCATCTTTAACAATTATCAAGGATATCTTGCTTAGTGGTATAGAGATCAAGACTTTATCGTTATGGAAAGCAAAAATTCTGCTATCAGTAACTACCACACCAGATTTGTAACTATAGTAGCTAGTCGCTTTATATGCAGTTAAAGTTTCGTTATCTTTTAAAAATCCCATTTTATTGATATTTTCTAGAGCTTTTGTTTCTATAGGAGGAAACTGTAAATTCAGTTTAGGTCCCATTATAGTTAATGTGCCTAACAGTACAGCGCACACAATAATAATAGTGGTGATTACATATTTGACCTGCATGGCGGCTACCCCCTTTCGGAAATTTATTGATTTTTTATTGTTCATTATTTTAGCGTATATGTGCTTCGTAATTAATTAACATATTAGAAGGATAGTCATCATTTTACTTAAAAGCAAGAAAACAAACTATAAGCAGGGTTAATGTAATGGCATCATAGGTGTCAGGGGCCTTGGCGTAGAATATATTTAGTTGAGTATATTTAAAAATGATCTTACTATGCTACGTAGGTCAAGAGGGTATAATAATCGCTCAATGTGTGTATAAACAACAATTAGTAAATTAGGTAAAATTAAAAAATAATGAAAGATTTTGAGCTAAATTTTGTGTGGGTTGGTAATAAGGTTATGCCAGCAGCGCAATTAGTTAATTTTAATAAAATATGCCACCGTTATATTGGCGCGTGCATTAATTTATGGACTATCCCAGAGTTATTGCATCCTGAAATGCAAACTGCTGCTAATGGTCAAGCCACTATCCGTAATATCAAAGACTTATCCATTGATCCTGTTACTGCCCCAAAGACATTCGCAATTATTAATAGGTTGCAAACAGCAGAGCTATGGTCTAGTTTAGGGGATATATTAAAGCTACGAATTTTAACACGCGATTTAGAGCCAGGAATGCCTAGCAAACGTTTTTATATGGAAACTGATAACAACTATACTAAAAATTTACAAGATATTGTTAATCACGAAATTAAAGATTTACAAAAGAATGCAAATGCTAATTTTTTCACGATGCTACGGAATATGTTTTCCAAAACACAAACCATGAGCAAAACTATATCTAGAGGTGTAGTTTTTCATTTAGAAAATAATAGTATTCGTCCAGATTCTTTTTTCGTGGACATTACCTCAGATGAAGGTAAATTGCTTCAACAAGGATTTATGACGCATTTAGAAAGATTGTTGAGCGACTATTTTATTAATACCTGCATACATGCAATGATTGATCACAAAGAGAAAACCAAAGCAATCCATTATATGGATGTAATAAATGTTTTTGGACATTTTAATGATATGCTATTGAGAATGATAATGTTGCCTAAAAATCGTAACTTTATCCAAACTAATGGTTGTGTAGATTTTTGTAATCATGGTAAATATTCGCCATGGAGTTGGCGTCAAAAAGATGGACAATTGTTGAATGATGGTTATGTTAGCGCATTAGTTTGGTTTCGCTTGCAAGAGTTGTTGTGTGATCGCGTTGTCAGTGGAAATTATTACATCAAAATATTAAAAAACAATGAAACCCTGCTAAATATCGATCAACAGATAGGTGCTGCTAAAAATGATTTGCGTAAATTTGAAGAGCAAGCTATTTATAGATTGACGAACCATATAGAGAGGAATGCAAGAGGAAGGAATCATTTTCAAACTGAGCGGAATGAACTTAAAGGTAAATTGCATAATTTAATTCAGTCGTATAATACGACCTATATGCAGGAAGCAGCAAAATTTGAGCAAGGTTTATTGCTACAGTTTAAACAACATGACAATCAGTTTATACGTCGTGGTATAGCTGATTGCTCTAACGACAAGGTTACAGTTAAATTTAGCGCGTTACCGGCAATAACTTTTAGTAGATCTAAAGCATATCAAATGTTTGCTGATGAATATGGACAGCAAAATGCTAAAGATAAAAATCCGGTGAGGTATTTGCCAAAAGCAAAATTGTAGCAAATAAATATATTATTAAGGGCAAGCGGCGTTATAATCAGCGATTTTATTATTATATTCTGTAGTGCCATCAACTACATTGTACAATCCTGGGATCAGATCGCCGCTGAGGTTGCCTGCTGGGCCTAGCTCCAAAATTCTATACTCGCAAAATTTTTGCAACACATTATTTTTTATATACCAATAGCATTTAAAATATAATTGTGCATTCCAGCCTTTAGCTATGCTTGAATTAGATAGAAAATCAATAGTCACAATGCCATTTTTTGCGCATGCCCCATATAACGAGGCATTTATCATGTTAGATCCGCTCTCTGAAGGAAACATTATTGTGGGATCAAATAAGCTGCCAGAAGCACCACTAATACCAACATTTTGTGCGTTATAGCTGGAATTATTTGTTGCAGTTCTACTCTTATACTCTATAGCTTTGTCAAGAAACATATTTAATGTTGAAACAACGTTTGTTTTTACGCGTGCATTGAAGGAATATTTTTTATAGGCAGGAACTGCCACAGCAGCCAAAACGCCTATTATTACAACGACCATTAGTAATTCTATCAGAGAAAAACCTTTTTTAAGCGTGCATTTACTCATTTATTTAACTCATAAGTGTCAATAAGGACGCACTGATATTATGTATTATAGTGCTTAAACCCCTTTTATACATTTAAATTAAAGTTAAATAACATAGTTAGGTAAGGTAAATCGTTAAATTTAGCCAACGTATGGCGTTAGAGAACTGGAAAATGAAGGCACAAGGAAGTCCTTGCAATTCTGTTCCCAACTCGGTAATATAACCGAGAATTATCGCGGGGTGGAGCAGTCTGGCAGCTCGTCGGGCTCATAACCCGAAGGTCGTAGGTTCAAATCCTGCCCCCGCTACCAAATGCGTGTATATAAAATTTAAAGGTGGGCCATGTGCCCATTTTTTATTTGTAGTTGAAGAGTATGAAAAGGCATCAGGCGTTAGAAAATTTAGTTGCTCCTACCATTGTTGGGTTGGGATATGAGTTTGTGGGATTGGAATATTTAGCTCATAGTAAGAGCTCGATTGTCCGTATCTATATAGATCGCCCAGGCGGGGTTACTATAAACGACTGTGAAAAGGTGAGTCGCCAGGTTGCGGCAGTGTTAGATGTTGAGTCGCAATTTGCGCGTGGAGCTTATAATTTAGAGGTTTCATCGCCAGGAGTAGAGCGTAAGATATTTACCCCGGAGCAATTTCCTCGTTTTATAGGTGATAAGTTGCGAATTAGTTTAGGGACACCACTGGATGGGCGCCGTAATTTTACCGGTGTTTTGCGAGAAGTAGGTGATTCTGAGTTAATGTTAGATGTGAGTGGTGAGATTGTTAAAATAGATTTTGTAAATGTTGCACAGGCTAATGTGATTGAGCAAGCGAGATTATAGATTATGAGTAAAGAAATTCCGCTAAAATTAATTGTCGGCACAGTTTCAAATGAAAAAGGTGTGTCCGAAGAAGTAATTTTCGAAGCTTTAGAGGCGGCTTTAGTCTCAGCTACGAAAAAAAGATATGGCGCTCATATTGAAGTTAGAGTGGTAATTAACCGTAAAACTGGTACTTATGAGACTTTTCGAATTTGGCATGTAGTTGCAGATCCAGAATTGAATCAGCCTTTGGAATTGCCGTTTAGCCAGATCACTCTTAGCGCTGCGCAAGTGGACGATCCAAAGATTGAAATTGGTGATACAGTAGAAGAGCAACTGGAATCGGTAGAATTTGGGCGTATTGCTGCGCAAACTGCCAAACAGGTCATAATTCAAAAAGTGCGCGAAGCAGAACGTTCGATGGTTGCTACCGAGTTTAAAGCTAAACAAGGCCAGCTAGTTAATGGCGTGATTAAAAAGGTTGCACGCGAAGGCATTATTGTAGATTTAGGTGGCAATGCTGAGGGCTTGTTAAAGAAAGATCAGATTTTACCTAAAGAGTCATATCGCCCAGGGGATAGGGTTCGCGCGTATCTAGTGGAAATAGTGCAAGATATACGTGGCCCTCAAATATTGCTAAGTCGTACGCATCGCGGCATGTTGGCTGAGTTATTTAAGATCGAAGTGCCAGAAGTCGGCGAAGGCATTATTGAAATCAAGGCTATGGCCAGAGATTCTGGAGTCCGTGCTAAAATTGCAGTAAAGACTAACGATGGTCGCATGGATCCAGTTGGTGCTTGCGTGGGTATGCGTGGTGCTAGAGTCCAAGCCGTTTCAAACGAACTTGGTGGTGAGCGTGTGGATATTGTGCTATGGGATGATAATCCAGCACAATTTGTTATGAATGCGATGTCGCCAGCAGAGATAGTTTCTATAGTGGTTGATGAAGAAGCCAACACCATGGATATTGCGGTAAAAGACGAATATTTATCGCAAGCAATCGGTCGTAACGGTCAGAACATTAAGTTGGCAAGTGAATTAACCGGTTGGACATTAAACGTAATTAGCGCACAAGAGGCACAAGTAAAAGATGAGCAAGAAAAAACAGCGTTATTGCAAACATTTACAGAAAAATTGGATTTAGATCAAGAGGTTGCAGAATTGTTAATTGCTGAAGGTTTTACGACTATTGAAGAAATTGCGTATGTACCAGTTAATGAGTTGCTGTCTATAGGTGGTTTTGATGCGGATATTGTTGATGCACTACGTAATCGTGCTAAAGATGTGTTATTAACGCAAGCAATTGCTGATGAAGAAGACCTAAAGAAACCTTCAGCCGAGTTGTTGAGCTTGGAAGGTGTTGATGCAGAGTTGGCAGAAAAGCTAGTGCAAAATAATATTCGTTCGCGTGATGATTTAGCAGAGCTCTCAGTTGATGATGTTAAAGAATTCACTGATCTAAGTGATGAACAAGCTGCTAAATTAATAATGCAGGCTCGTGCTCATTGGTTTGCTGAATAATAAAGTATTTTGGAGAAACAAATAATGTCAGGCGGAGTAACCGTTGAGAAACTAGCCGAACAAATTGGTGGTGTATCGTTAGAGCGCTTGATCGAGCAATTGAATCGCGCTGGTGTAGATGTCAAATCTAAAAGCGACCTTATAACCGATGATGATCGTAAAAAGTTGTTATCTTCATTGAAAGGAGAGGCGGTTGATCCAAGCAAAGAAACTAAAATTTCTCTCAAGAGAACTAGCACTAGTACATTAAAAGTAAAGACTTTGTCTGGCAAAAACTCTACCGTAAACGTTGTCAGCAAGAAACGTCGAGTCTATGTTAAACGTGAAAATGTTGCTGGTGAAGAAGATGTAATTGAAGCACCAGTAGTTGTGCCAGAGCCGGTTGCATCAATAGAAGATGAAATGATTGTTGATATTTCCAGTTCTGTTGTAGAAACTGAAGTGGCTGCGGTAGAAACTAACGCTGCATCGGCAGAAGAAGTTGCTCCTGCGCCACAACCAGCAACAGAAAAGCCAACCGATAAAACTGCGCGACGTTCTTCATCGTCACCTGATAAAGAAAAGAAAAAGGATGGTCGCGAAAAAGAACGTGGTGGTGAGCGTGAAAAAGAAGGTAAGCGTGTCAAGAGCAAAGCCAAATTATTAGAAGAAATTGAAGATGGTGAATTTAGACATCGTCGTTACAAACCTAAGCATAAATCATCGGTGCAAAAGAAAGAGGAAATTGTTAACCCGCATGCATTTGCACGTCCGGTAGAACCACAAGTATATCAGGTACAAATTCCTGAGACTATCACAGTGGCAGATTTGGCTAAGAATATGTCCATTAAGGCCGCCGAAGTAATTAAAGTGATGATGAAAATGGGTGCGATGGCTACGATTAACCAAGTAATCGATCAAGATACTGCGTGTTTAGTGGTAGAAGAAATGGGGCATGTGGCAGTACCTGTTAAAGACTCTAGCGTAGAAGAATCGTTAGTAATTTCTTATCAAGCAGAACTGGAGACTCGTCCGCCAATCGTAACGGTTATGGGCCATGTTGATCATGGTAAAACATCTTTATTAGATTATATCCGCAGTACTAAAGTAACCGCCCAAGAAGCCGGTGGAATAACGCAACATATCGGCGCTTATCAAGTTGATACACCGCGCGGTAAGATTACGTTCCTAGATACTCCAGGCCATTCGGCGTTTACAGCGATGCGTGCTCGTGGCGCTAGTTGTACAGATATTGTGGTACTAGTAGTTGCAGCAGATGACGGTGTAATGCCACAAACTATAGAAGCTATTCAGCATGCCAAAGCAGCCAATGTGCCGGTAATAGTGGCAGTGAACAAAATTGATAAACCAGAGGCAGACTTAAATAGAGTCGTAACAGAGTTAAGCCAGCATGGTATAGTTTCTGAGGCATGGGGCGGTGAGAATATATTTGTTAACGTTTCAGCCAAAGTTGGTACTGGCATAGATGTTTTGCTAGAAGCAATTATGTTGCAAGCCGAAGTTATGGAATTAAAAGCCGTTGCACACGGCCCTGCACAGGGTGTGGTATTAGAAGCGAGAGTAGATCGTGGGCGTGGGCCTGTAGCTTCAGTATTGGTACAGTCTGGTTCTTTGGCGTACGGTGATATGTTATTAGCTGGTTTAGAGTATGGTCGCATTAAAGCTGTTACTGATGATCAAGGTAGTGTTATTCAATCAGCAGGACCTAGCGTGCCGGTAGAAGTTTTAGGATTAACTGGTGCACCACATGCCGGTGATAAATTCCAAGTAGTGGAAGATGAACGTAAAGCTCGAGAAGTAGCCCTTTTTAGACAAGGCAAACATCGTGAAATAAAACTTTCACGTCAACAAGCTACAAAATTAGAAGGCTTCATGGATCGCATGCGTCAAGGCGAGCTTAAGACTTTGAATATAGTGTTGAAAGCAGATGTGCAAGGTTCTATTGAAGCGTTATCCGACTCTTTAGAAAAACTTTCCACGACAGAAGTAACGGTGCGTGTTATTAGCAAAGCGGTTGGTGGGTTCAATGAATCTGATGTTAATTTGGCAATGGCCTCTAACGCAATTTTGATTGGTTTCAACGTGCGTGCTGATGCGACGGCAAGAAAACTGGCTGCGCAAGAAGGCGTACAAATTAATTATTACAGTATTATTTATGATGTTGTGGATAATATACGTAAGGCGCTATTAGGTATCCTTGGCCCAGAAATAAAAGAAAAGATTGTTGGTTTGGCCGAAGTGCGTGAAGTATTTCGTTCAAGTAAATTTGGTGCGATTGCTGGATGTATGGTAATAGATGGCAAAATCAAGCGCGGCAATAAAGCCAGAGTTTTGCGAGATAATATTGTAGTTTATACCGGCGAACTAGAATCGCTACGTAGATTTAAGGACAATGTTACTGAAGTACGTAATGATATGGAATGTGGTATTGGCATAAAAAATTACAATGATATTCAACCTGGCGATCAAATTGAATCTTATGAGACATTTGAGGTAGCACGCGAAACATTATAGGGGGGAGTATATCACCATGAATCGACGTTCTTCGCGTAGCGGCCGTTTAGCCGATTTGTTACAACGTGAGTTGTCTAAGCTGATTCGCGATGAGTGTACTGATCCACGTTTGGGGATGGTGACTATCTCTGGTGTTGCTGTAACCGATGATTTATCGTTCGCTCGGGTTTACGTGACTGTTTTAGAAGATGAAAAACAAAAAGGTAGCATTGAGGCTTTAAATCATGCTGCTGGTTTTTTCCGCACTCAATTGTCCAAGCATTTAAGTTTGCGCATTGTACCTAAAATTAGTTTTATTTATGACACTTCATTAGTTAATGGTAGTCGTATTGATCAATTATTAAATTCCGTAAAACCACAAGATGAAGATTAACGGCGTTTTATTATTAGATAAGGCTACTGGTGTTTCATCAAATAGAGCCTTGCAACAAGCTAAGCGTTTGTTGCAAGCAGATAAAGCTGGTCATACTGGTAGTCTCGATCCTCTAGCTAGCGGCGTTTTGCCAATTTGTTTTGGTGAAGCTACCAAATTTTCTCGTTTTTTATTAGACGCAGATAAAACTTATTTAGTCACGGCTAAACTTGGGGTTACCACCGATTCTGGTGATTCTGATGGCAACATACTTACTAGTAAACCGGTGCCTAATTTTCCGCTAGAACATTTGCAAGCCAAAATTGCTACATTCATAGGTTTGGGACAACAAGTACCAAGTATGTATTCGGCATTAAAACATCGGGGGCAACCTTTATATAAATTGGCCCGTAAAAATATAACTATAGAACGTGCGCCGCGGCCAATTCATATTTATGAATTTACTTTGCTAGAATACACGGATGATACTATCAGGTGCCGTGTTAAGTGCAGCAAAGGCACCTATATACGCAGTTTAATAGAAGACTTGGGTGTTGCTTTAGGTTGTGGTGCGCATGTTATTATGTTGCGACGCGAAGCTGCAGGGCCATTTACACTGCAACATGCATATGCTTTAGAATCTTTAAGTGAGATGCAAGATCATACAGCAGTTTTGTTGCCAATCGATTGTTTGTTGCAAGGATTACCGCGGATAGCGTTGAATGAGCTTGATAGTGAAAGTATTTGTTGTGGGCGGGTAGTTAATTTACCAGTTACCAACTTTACCGGGCCTGTGCAGTTGCTATCAGCTAACAACACCTTACTCGGTATAGGTGATATGCAAACAGATGGTAAACTAGTAGCCATGCGCTTATTGGCTAATGGCACTTGAATAGAGCCTATAGCACTATACTAATTTTCATGTTTTTTTGAATGGTTTAGATTTCTGTTTTTCTTGTTCTGATTTGATTTGTTTTGCCCTTACCGCTTCTGCCGCAGCATTAGCGATATTTTTACTATTTGTAATAACTGCACTTTTACCATGGTTTTGTACGTTTTGGTTGCGTGGTGGAACCTTAAAATTTTTTTCATTTGGTGTTTGTGTGGTTCCCTTTGTCAATATCTGTGGTCTTGGTGGTAAGTGTTTAGATGGTTCTCTTGCAGGTTGCACTTTATTGTTTTTGGTTGCCACTGTTTGTGGTCTTGGTGGTAAGTGTTTAGATGCTTCTCTCGCAGGTTGCACTTTATTGTTTGTGGTTGTCGCTGTTTGTGGTCTTGGTGGTACAACTTTATCTGCTTTTTCTACGGATTGTATTTCCTTCAATGTGTCATTAAGTGTATTAAGACTTTTCTCCATTTTTTCGCAGGTATCTTGTATAGCCCTATCTCTATTGCTAACCATACTAGCGCTGACTTTAGCACCTCGACGTGCCTGATAAGGGACAGCAGCAAAATTTAAACTTAAACATAATCCGCCCATAAATCCAACTGTTGCCAACAAAGGAAAAGCAATTGGTGCGATAAAGGTTTCGAGGGTGAGATTTGCTATACGATGACGGATGCCTTTCTGACTATTATGATGAACCATATTGTGGAAAGTATATAATGCTGTCAAAGCGCCTATTACTGGAAAAAGCGGTGGTCCTAATACCAAACGTGCCACACCGCGTACGAAGCCGCCAATATAGGCGCTGACTTGTTCTTTTACTGAAGGTTTAGCATTTTGTTTAATTTTTGTAACAGCTTCTTGTGCAGTTTTTATAACCTCATGCATTTTACTCTGGAATTCTTCGGTTACATTAGATTTTTTTAACTGGGATTCAAATTGGTGGATTTCATCCGATGAATTAGGATTTTCATTGAGAAACTTTAATATCGCGTTAAGTAGCTCTTGCTCTTCTTGAATATTATATTCTTGAATAATGTGCTGTAAATCATTAATAAAAGCTATGTTAATCAGGACGATATCATCATCTGTAAGCATGGGGTGAATCGCATCCGAGCTACTTTCAAATTTGTCTTTCAGCATAGTTGCAGCTTTGCTTACAGCCGTAGTTTTTTGAGTTTCTTTTTTATCATTTGGCCCAGAGTAACTCATAACAAACCCCTAATAGTTGTAATTATCTTTGAACATGGACATCTCAGTCATTGCTTAAGTTCATTTTTCAGTATTATGTGTTTATACAAGGGTTGAGAGAGTGTGTTTAGCATAAGGATTTCTCATGATATGTTATTAATAAGTAGGTTGGTGATATGTGTCAGAACCAGAATATATGGTATTGAATATTGCCTGTGCACGTAAAATATAACTTAGCCCCGTAAATTTTGTACCTGCCTTATTATTTTATGTTACAATGCGTCTCGGCTGGTTTAAGGCCAGTATTTATTTATGTAACTTACAAAAACCGGAGGGGTTTATGGCATTAACTACCGACACTAAGGCTCAACTTGTAGAAAAATTTAAGCATGGTGCTAACGACACTGGCTCAGTACAAGTGCAAGTGGCTTTGTTATCGGCGAATATTTCATCGTTAACCGAACATCTTAAACAACATAAAAAAGACGTGCATTCAAAGCGCGGTTTGGTGGGTATGGTGAATAAGCGCCGTAAATTGTTAAATTACTTAAAAGGCAAAAATGAGCCACAATACCAAGCTTTAATTGAAGAGCTAGGTATTCGTAAGTAATCTCCAGTATTTTCACGCAATAAGGATTTATTTGATTGAGCGCAACAACTAAAAAAATATTATTTGGTAATAGAACACTAACCCTAGAAACTGGCGTAATCGCACGTCAGGCTTCTGGTGCAGTGATGGTGGATATGGATGGCACTACGGTCTTAGTTACCGCGGTTGCACACACAGAGACTACTGGTACAGAAACATTTTTTCCCTTACGCGTAGACTATCAAGAGAAAGCCTACGCCGCAGGGATAATTCCTGGTGGATTTTTTAAACGCGAAGGTCGGCCTAGCGAGCGCGAAACTTTGATTGCTAGACTAATAGATCGCCCAATCCGTCCATTGTTTCCTGCACAATTTTTTAATGAAATACAAATTGTTGCCACGGTATTATCTATCAACCCAGAAGTAGAACCAGACATTTTGGCTATGATCGGCGCTTCTGCTGCTTTAGCAATTTCTGGAGTGCCATTCGTAGAGTTAATGGCGGCAGCACGAGTTGGCTATACTGATGGTTGTTATATTTTAAATCCTAGCGCCAAAGAATTAGCTACTTCTAAACTTAATTTAGTTGTTGCTGGTACCGAAAGCTCGGTCTTGATGGTGGAGTCAGAGGCCAAAGAGTTATCTGAATCAGTAATGCTTGGTGCAGTTATGTTTGGGCATGCTCAGTTTCAACCAGTTATAAACGCTATTAAAGAATTAGCTGATGAAGCTGGTAAAACTCGTTGGCAATGGCACCCTGCGGAAAAAAATACCGCATTAGAACAAGCTATAGCGCAACAATTTACTGACAAAATCAACACTATTTATCAAATCAGAGATAAACAACAACGTTACGATGCGCTTAAAGCAGTGCGTAATGAAGCCGAGACAGCTTTTGTTACTAATGCTAGTGTTACCGAGAATCCTGTGACTAATATGCAAGTTACAACATTACTTGAAGAATTAGAAAGTAAAATAGTGCGTGGAAAATTGCTACGTGGTGAACGACGCATTGATGGTCGTGATCTTAATACTGTTCGTCCTATCACCGTTCAAACCGGTGTCTTGCCTCGTACACATGGTTCAGCATTATTTACGCGCGGTGAAACACAAGCTCTAGTGGTAGTAACTTTAGGTACCACTAAAGATGCACAAATTATCGATAGCATTGTTGGACAAGAAAAAGAAAACTTTATGCTGCACTATAATTTCCCGCCATATAGTGTTGGGGAAATTGGGCAAGTTGGCAGTCCAAAGCGTCGTGAAGTAGGGCATGGCAAGTTGGCCAAACGTGGTTTGCAAGCTGTAGTGCCATCAATTGAAAAGTTTCCCTATGTATTACGCGTAGTGTCAGAAATAACCGAGTCAAACGGCTCTAGCTCTATGGCTAGTGTTTGTGGTGGTAGTTTAGCCATGATGGATGCCGGTGTGCCGATTAGTGCGCCTGTTGCTGGTATCGCTATGGGCTTGATTAAAGAAAATGACGATTTTGTGGTTATTACTGATATTCTTGGTGATGAAGATCATTTAGGCGATATGGACTTTAAGGTGGCTGGTACAGAAGCAGGTATCACAGCGCTACAAATGGACATTAAGATTTACGGTATTACCGAAGAAATTATGGCACAAGCCTTGGAAAGCGCACGTAATGGACGTATGCATATTTTAGAAGTAATGAGTAAAGCGATACAGCAACCGCGTACTGATTTATCAGCATTCGCACCACGAATTATTTCTATGCATATAAATCCTGAAAAAATCAAAGATGTTATAGGCAAAGGTGGTTCGGTAATTCGTAGTATAATTGAAGAAACCGGCGCCTCTATAGATATTACCGATGATGGAATGGTACAGATAGCGTCAGTAGATCAAGCTGCTGGTGTTGCTGCACAGCGTAAGATCGAGGCAATTACTGCCGAGGCAGAAGTAGGTAAAGTTTATACTGGTAAAGTGGTACGCATTGCCGAATTTGGTGCTTTTGTGAATATTTTACCTGGTAAAGATGGCTTGGTACACATTTCACAAATCTCTAATCAACGTGTTGCAGATGTCAATGATGTGTTACAAGAAGGCCAAGAAATACAAGTGAAGCTTATTGAAATTGATAAGCAAGGTCGCTTTAAATTAAGCATCCGTGCTTTGCTAGAAGAAGGCACTGTAGAAAATCAAGACATCGCATAAAACTACTGCGAATTTCGGACGACTATTGTTTCGTCCGAGATTCTATAGTTTGCAGACATTTTTCATAGTTTGGTTCGTTAGCGATTTCTGCCACTAATTCTGTGTATATTACTTCATGTTTTGCATTTAAGATAATTACCGCACGTGCTAATAAACCACGTATTGGTCCATCAGTTATTTCTACACCTAATTGTCTAGCAAAATCATGGTTGCGAAAAGCAGATAACGGCTTTACATTTTTTATATCATTGGTGGAGCAAAATCTGTTTTGTGCAAATGGTAAATCATTAGAAATGCATAAAACAATACAATTTTTTAGTTTTGCCGCACTGGTATTAAAAGTACGTACTGAATTAGAGCAAGTTGGGGTATCCAGGCTTGGAAAAATATTTAATACTATATAATCTGCATGTAGATCACTTAGTTTTATTTCGTTCAAAGCATTATCTGTTAATTGAAAATCGTTAATAGTCGATCCAATCTTGGGAAATATACCAGCTAGTTGGATTGGATTACCCTTAAATGTAACGGTACTCATAATTACTCCCTTAATTTGGTGTACTAACGACAAGTCTACCATATCCGCCAATTAATTATTAGGCTTGTAAAATATACAAAAAATTCATAGCATACCCTAGTAAATCAAATAGAGACAGTTTTATGAATAACTTGCCAGTGTTGCGACTAAACTCCAAGGCTGATTATCGCTTGAACCATGGCCATTTATGGGTATACAGCAATGAAATAGATAATAGTGCGCAAAAATTGACGGCTCTGAATGCAGGCGAGCTAGCTATAATCGCCAATGCAGCCGGTAAAAATTTAGGTGTGGCCTATGTTAATCCCAATACTCTAATTTGTGCCAGAATTTTAAGTTTTGATTTGCATACGCCAATTAATGTTGATTTCTTTATAGACAAAATCACGGCTGCACTAACACTCCGCACCATGATTTTTACTCCAGAGTGTTATCGTTTAATTTACGGTGAAAGCGATTTTTTACCAGGCTTAGTAGTAGATCGATTTTTTGATGTATTAGTAGTACAGATCTCTACTGCTGGCATGGAAAAATTGTTAGATTACATTTTACCTGCTTTGGAGCAAGTAATAAAACCGCGCGCTATTTTATTGAAAAACGATGGTAAAATGCGTAGTGTCGAGGGATTGGATAGTTATGTGCGTTGGTATAGCGGTAGTAATGTAGGTTTCATACCACTAATTGAAAATGGGGTGAAATTTTTTGCGCCAGTATTAGAAGGACAAAAAACCGGTTGGTTTTATGATCATCGTTTAATGCGCCAAAGATTACAAGTTTATGCGCCACAACAAAGAGTATTGGATGTATTTTCTTACATTGGTGGTTGGGGAATTCAAGCTGCAGCTTGTGGAGCTAAACAGGTTATCTGCAATGATGTATCAGAGTTAGCATTAGAATATGTAGTGCGTAATGCACAGCAAAATAATTTAACTAATGTGACAACTATACAAGGCGATGCTTTTAGCGTTATGGAAAAGTTGATTGATCAACAAGAAAGATTTTCATTAGTAATTTTAGATCCACCAGCATTTATTCCTCGCCGTAAAGATGTAGCCAAAGGTAAAGCTGCATATCAAAAAGCAAATTTATTGGCTATGCGTTTATTAGTTCCAGGCGGTATTCTAATCAGTGGTTCGTGTTCAATGCATTTGACTACTACTGATTTGCTCGAAGTTATGTATAAATCTGCACTGAAATTAAAACGTCAGATGCAGATTTTGGAAGAAGGACAGCAAGGTCCTGATCATCCAGTGCACCCTGCTATAGCAGAGACTAAATATTTGAAAAGCTTTATCGCGCGAATTATATGAAAGTTCAAATTAATTTAGTAATTCTTCAGATATAAAACTAAAAGTCAAGTCACTTTTCTTTTTGACTATCAAGCAAACAAGAATTAAGCTCACGTCTTAGTTAGCGCCTTACTAGCTTTATGGCAATTTTGTGCAAAAAACACAGAATTTGCCAGGCAATTTACTTTCTTATTAAAAAATTAACAAAAAAATCAGCGCTTTTATATCATGGCATTTAATAAATATTGATTATATGTGCTAAACTAGCTATCAATAATTGTCATAACTCAAGGAAGGAGAGTTGCTCATGACCGATGTCAAAGATAAAGTTGAAAAGGCTAGTGTTAAAAATAATTCAATTAACAAACCTAAAACATCTGACAATACTTCACAGCAAGATCGAAAAAATAAACCAGAAGAATTTTCAGAATGCGAAGATCTTTCAGATTTGCAGGGTGATTCTGAAATTGCTCCTGGTGAAGAAGGTGAAATAATTGCAGAAATATCTCCAGATGATCCTTTAGTAGAAGAAGAAACAGAACAAACAGAAGAAACGGAGACTCCTCAATTAGATGATGATGCAGATGCCTTTCAAGATAATACAAGTAGTTCGCAATCATTAAAAGCTAAAATTGCAACTACTGCTGCGAATTATACAATCAAATATGCTCCAGATGTAAAACCATTAACGGGTGTAGTGCCAGTGTGTGCTATAGCCATACAATGGGCTGATGGCCATGGTGCCAGTGTAGCTAAGACTGGCTCAGCTGCGAGAAGTGCAGCTCGGGTTTATGAAAGTTTATCTGACGGCCAATATAAATGGCGTGTTAAAACAATGGGGATCAAAGTACCATATAATCGTAGCCGTCATAATTTAAATAAAGCGGAGCAATTAGTAAAGAAAATTGCCGACTCTAGCAATAGAGGTCCTAAATATGGTATGTATTTGATTGTCAATGATAATGCTAAGGATTTTAATAATGCTGGTACGGATACCGCGCACATCAGCTCACCAAAAGTACATACTATGGAGCATGAGGGTGGCCATATACTTGGCAATAGCGTAAAAGAGGATAGATATAACCTTGGACATGCTGGTGCCTATAAAGATGGAAAATATGAAGAATATGGTGACGGCTTAGATTTTATGAGTAAGTATCCTGCAAGTACGTTAAACATAGTACACCAGTATGTTTTAGGGTGGATTGCATGGAAAGGAAAAGTGGCGCAATACGATATTGGTGATCCTGCTACCGTATACAAGATTGACTCTTTAAATGCTAAAATCTCTAAAGAAGGTGCTGTACGCGGAGTATTAGTTGACAGAGGTCCTTCTGAAAAACAGTTATTTTTCTCAGAAATGTCTATGAATGGCAAACCAGTATACGCCTTGCATTTACGTCAAGGTAAAAATAAAGACGCTACTGGATCAGGACGTATAGCGCTTTTTGGCAAAAAGAAAACCTATGATGGTTTAACTTTCGAAGTAACTACTGTAAATGAAGAAACTTTTGTGAAAATATCTCCAGAAGAACCCACATCAGCTCCAAAAGCAACTCTTAAAATGAGATAAGTTCATTCTATCTATCACCGATTAGTTGATGCTAATCGGTGACACCTCTACTTTATTACTGTTGGCTAAAATTTACAGCGTTTTCTATCATGGGGCGGTGGTGTATCAGTTACTTCCTGGACAAAAATTAATGGTTTTGGCTTAATAAAAAGATTATAACCTGTTGGTGTAATGCTGGCATTGTCAATCCTTGCTATTGCATTCTGCACATGTTCAGGACTAAAAAATTCTTTGGCGGCAATAATGACATTACAAAATAATCTACGTCCGTCGTCAAAACATTTGCCCGTCTTTTCTGGGTAAGAATGTTTTGAGTCTGTGGTGTCGGCAGCAATACATACACCGCCATCTTGGTTCTGATTTTTAAGAAGATATATCGCCCAGTAAGACATACAGACTCCTCATTGTTAATATACCCTTTCGATTTCAATAAAAATGAAATGCTTTGGGTATAGATTAGCTAATCATTAATTGCATACTCCAAGAGTTTTTTTGTTACCAAATTATTTTGTAAGCGCGCATAAACTGGTAATCCTTGTGCATATTGTGGATAAGCTTCGCCAGCGATCAATGGTAACAAATATTCTCTACAGCGAGTGGTAATACCAAAGCCATCAGCGCTAATAAATTCTTTAGGTAAAAATTTTTCTGTATTAGCAATATCTTGCAAAGCAGCAGCTTCTATATGCCATTTATATGGACTATTGCTATCACGCACAATAATTGGCATTACGGCATTTTTACCAGCTAACGCAAATTCTACCGCCGCTTTACCAGTAGCATAGGCATGATCGAGATCGATTTGTGATGCAATGTGTCGCGCTGCACGTTGTAAGTAATCACAAACTGCCCAATGATATTTATAACCCAGTTCGCGTTGTACAATGTCGGCCAATTGCGGCGCTACCCCACCTAATTGGGTATGGCCAAACATATCTTTACTATTTGCTGCTGCCAAAAATTTACCATCGTTAGTGCGAATTCCTTCCGAAGCAACAATAGCACAATAGCCATAATCTGTAACAGCTTGTTTTACTCGCGCGCAAAATTTTATCGGATCAAAAGCAACCTCTGGTAATAAAATTATATGCGGTGCTTGATCTGCTTGTTGGGCAGCTAATCCTGCAGCCGCGGCAATCCAGCCTGTATGACGACCCATAACTTCCATAATAAAAACTTTAGTCGAACTTGCTGCCATAGCTTGTACATCTAAGCCAGCCTCTAAAATAGATACGGCCACATATTTTGCTACTGAGCCAAAACCAGGAGAGTTGTCAGTAAGTGGTAAATCGTTATCAATAGTTTTAGGAACACCAATACAAGTTACAGGGTAGCCCATTTCTTGACAATATTGTGCAATTTTATTAGTTGTATCTTGTGAGTCACCGCCGCCATTATAAAAGAAATAGCCAATATTGTGCGCTTGGAATACTTCTAGTAAGCGCTGATATTCGGCGGGACTTTCTTTAATGCTTTTTAGTTTATATCTACAAGAACCAAACGCGCCAGCAGGAGTTTGTGCGAGTAATTGCAGATTTTGTTCAGGTTCAGCACTGATGTCAATTAATTCTTCACGCAATACGCCAATAATGCCATTGCGGCCAGCATACAGTTTACCAATTTTATCAGGATGTAAACTAGCTGTTTCTATTACAGCTGCTGCCTGAGCGTTAATCACTGGGGTTACGCCGCCAGATTGAGCGTACAGTACGTTTTTTATCATCAACTACCTCTATAATTATTCTAGAATCTAAAGAACAAAGTAATAGATCGTAGTGATTGGATCAATAGCCATAAGTATGAAATTCAGCTAAATAAATTTTAGTTTTTTGCTTATAACAAAGCTATTCACATTTTGGTGAATATAGTAAAGTAATGCTTACGAACATTTTGGGGTGGATTATGAGAGTGCATATATTGGGTATATGTGGAACTTTTATGGGCAGCTTGGCGGTATTAGCAGCTAAGGCCGGCATGCAAGTATCTGGTCAGGATAGCAAAGTGTACCCTCCAATGAGCACGCAATTAATAGCAAACAATATTGCCATTACCGATGGTTACGCAGCAGATGATTTGCCTGCAGATGTTGATGTGTATGTTATTGGTAACGTTATGCGTCGCGGTATGCCGATCATAGAGCATATTCTAAATAATAATTTGCTATACATGTCTGGCCCGCAATTTTTAGCTAAATATATTTTACAAAACCAGCATGTGTTAGCTGTAACTGGTACACATGGCAAAACCACCACCACCAGTATTTTGACTTGGATTTTGCATTACGCTGGTTTAAATCCAGGGTATTTAATTGGCGGGGTGCCGAATAATTTTGGTATTTCTGCTGCATTAGGTGCGGGGAAATATTTTGTAATTGAAGGCGATGAGTATGATTGTGCATTTTTCGACAAACGTTCTAAGTTTATGCATTATCAACCAAAAACTTTGATTATTAATAATATAGAATTCGATCACGCAGATATATTTAAAGATTTAGAGGCTATTTTAACTCAATTTCATAATTTATTGCGGACTATACCTGGTGTAGGTATGGTAGTTTACAACCAAGATGATGAGCATGTTAAACATTTATTGAATATGGGTTGTTGGTCGCAGCGCGATGGTTTTGGTGTGCAAAATGCCGTTATAGATTTACCGGCAAATTTATTGGGCGAGCACAATCGTTTAAATGCATGGGCAGCAATCTTAGCGGCAAAAAATGTTGGCGTGCCATTAGCGGTATCATTAGCAGCCTTGCAAGAGTTTACCGGAGTAAAACGGCGGCTAGAATTGAAAGGGCAGGTAGCACAGATTAGTGTGTATAGTGATTTTGCGCATCATCCGACGGCGATTAATGCCACTTTAGCCGCGGTGCGTGATGGGATTGCTGGTAACAGAAGAATAATCGCAGTAGTGGACATTGGCTCCAATACTATGCGCGCCGGTGTGCATAAAGATAGTTTAGCGACAGCAGTGCAAGTTGCCGATATAGTATATTTTTTTCACCCACACGATATTGTTTGGGATGTGCAAAATACGTGGGCTGCTAGCAACAAACCTGGTGGTGCCTTTAGTAGTCAAACAGATCTGTTAGCAGCAATGTTAAAAGATTTGCACGTTGATGATTTGTTATTGTTGATGAGCAATGGATCTTTCGAAGGTTTTGCGCAAGTGTTGTTGCAGGCATTGCCAGTAACTACTGCGCAATTAGCAACTTAATTATTCATTGTCAGGCCATGGCCACTGATTAACAATATTGCAAAATAATTTCGCCGTTTGTTCGGCATCATATATTGCTGAATGATGTAGTTCATTATCAAATGTTATCTTAGCGCGTTTTAATAGTTCTGCTAAAACTGTATGACCATAAGCTATAGCGCCGAGAGTGGCGGTATCAAAGCTAGTGAAAGAGTGAAAGGGGTTATGTTTGATTTTAGTGCGCGCAATAGCAGCGTTGAGAAAGCTTAAATCAAACCAGGCATTATGCCCAACTAGTACGCAACGATTACAGCCAGCTTGTTTTTGTGCTACAACCAGACGGGCAAATATTTCTGTTAGCGCTACCTGTTCGCTGACAGCAAACCTAAAAGGGTGGTATGGATCGATTTTATTAATCGCCAAGCTCTCAGGGTTTAATATGCCGCCTTTAAATGGTTCAACATGATGCTGCATGGTTTCTGCCAAATGAAATTTTCCTTCACTATTGCAATTAATGGTAACAGCAGCGATTTCTAGTAGGGCGTCAGTATTGGGGTTAAGTCCGCCGGTCTCAACGTCTACTACTACTGGCATATAACCGCGAAAACGTAGTGCTATTTTTGGATTGTAGGTTATGGCATTAGACATGTATGTGTTCCGCGGTAGGTTTTATGTATAAGCAGCATAGATTATACCTGTTTTAGCTAGAAACAAAACAGTAATGTAATGTACCTTGGCTTTTCGAACAAGTGGCTTAAGTTACTTAAAACTAAGTTTAGTACTTTAACCTTCCTGGATGAAAAGGATCTTTGCGTATAGTTTGTTCGTGATCGGTGTTATTTTTGTTGTCGGGGCCAGTAAATTTTAGCATAGGGGCAAGATTTTTATTTGTGAGTTTTGCAAGTATTATATCTAGCTTGTTTCTAGTATCTATCCCTGCAGCGTCAGCCGCGGCTATTAATTCTTGTATGCGTTTTACAACAGGATTTTCTGATGGCTTGTTCGGAACCAATGTTTCTTTCAATTATTGGGGCATATGCACGCATATTCCTGAAAATATTTTAAAAAAAACACGCTGGCTACTTGCAACGAGATATAAAGCGTGTAATACTCTAATCGTTAAAAAACTAAGTTTTTCAACACATAGAATGCCCTCTGTATCGGATCACAAGGAACAACCTTCTTATGGGTTCTATAGAGAAGCAGAGTTAAGTAAGCTTTAAGAAGGTGAGAGTCTCATGCAACAAAACAATAAGTTGTTTATAGGTAATTTGTCATTTAAGTTAGGGGAAGAAGATATTCGTGAACTTTTTGAAAAGTTCGGAACCATAACCGAAGTGGCTATTCCTCGTAACAAAGAAACCAACAAGCCACGTGGTTTTGCATTCATAACTTTTGACACCGAAGATTCTGCTAGACAAGCATTATCTTTAGATGGTCAAGAAGTAGATGGTCGCAAGATTCGTGTTAGTGTTGCTACCGGCGAAAAACGCACTGGTGGTGGTTCAGCTGGTCGTGGTGGAGAGCGTCGCGCTTCTTCATACAACGACTAATATCTGTCAAAGATATTAATCAACCTGGGGTACGTTTACGTTTCCTGGGTTGATTCCTCAATTTATCTAATCTCTCTCTTTTAGCTTATCGTGATATTTTTTCACTTGCGTCATAACTTTGTGTTCTAGGTCGTCAATTGATTCATACAAATCTTTACTAGTTGCAGACGCAAATATGCTATTTTTGTCACCAGCCACTTTGATTTCAGCTTCGGCGGTATGTTGGATTTTTTCCACCGACACTATAACATGAATGCTAGTTATCTTGTTGAATATTTTTTCAGTTTTACTAAGTTTATTTTTAATATAAGCCTCTAGTGCTGGCGTTACCTCTAAATGTCGCCCAGTAATGTTAAAGCTTGTTGCCATGGGTATGTCCTTTTAGCAAGAATATTTTCAGTGTTAGTAACTATTATAGCTTAAAAATAAGATGGACATTGAAACTATATTCGTTATTGGTCAATTTGCAAGCCATTTAATTCTAAATAGCCCTATTATTTGTTAGAATACCACAATGATTGTAAGTAAAGTTGATATTTATGCATGAGTTTGATGATCAAAGTCTAATTAATTTTGGCCTCGATGTTTTAAAGATAGAAGTCGATGAACTTAGATCTATTTCTAACAAAATAGATGCTAATTTTGCCGCTGCTTGTCGAGCTTTATTGGCTTGTAAGGGCCGAGTTATAGTGTTGGGGATTGGGAAGTCTGGGCATGTTGGCAACAAAATTGCCGCTACTCTAGCTAGTACTGGTACACCGGCATTTTTTATTCATCCGGCAGAAGCAATGCATGGTGATTTGGGCATGATTACCACACATGATGTGGCTATTTTAATTTCTAAATCGGGCGAAGTGCAAGAAATAATAAGCTTTATGCCAACTTTGAAAAGATTGGGGATCAAACTGATTAATATCACTGGCAATTTAGATTCTACCTTAGCTAGATTTGCAGATATAAATTTAGATGCGAGTGTCTCTAGAGAGGCTTGCTCTTTAAACTTAGCCCCTACGGCTAGTACAACAGTAGCAATGGCGATTGGTGATGCTTTGGCAGTAAGTGTGTTGCAGGCAAGAGGGTTTACGGAGGAAGATTTTGCACGCTCACATCCTGGTGGTACGTTAGGGCGTCGTTTGTTAGTCAAAATAAGCGATATTATGCAAACTGGTGATAGCATCCCGAAAGTGTTATCTGGATCAAAATTAGCTGATGCAATATTAGAGATATCACGCAAATGTTTGGGTTTAACTACGGTGTTGGATAAACACGATGCACATAAAGTTATAGGAGTTTGTACTGATGGCGATTTACGTCGTGCCTTTAGTAACAATGTCGAATTGCACAGTACAACCATTGATGAAATTATGACAAAAAACTTTAAAAATATTTATGCTGATATGTTAGCTGCCGAGGCGGTGCTGCTAATGCAGCAAAATAGAATTTCTGCAATTCCGGTATTTGATCGAGATAATAAATTGGTAGGCGCATTAAATATTCATGACGTGCTTAAATCTGGGGTAGTTTAATGTGAAAATTTACACGCATTGTAAAAATTTGTTTATTTTTTTGTGTTTAATTAGCATGGTATATGTTTTTTATTTGCAGAGTCGTAACCCACATGAGCAGCAAAAAAAAGACAAACCGCAAGAATATATGAGTAGCTTTAAGGTTACCAATTATACAGTGCATGGTAACGTCAAAGAGTCTTTGTTTGCTGACTATTGGGAATTTATCCCACATAAAGGCTGCTCTGATTTAATAAATCCACGATTAGTGGTATATAAAGAAAACGGTGATGTGTGGAATTTGATAGCTGCTAAAGCTATGGCCTGGCATCCTGCTGTGACGGCTAAAATTGATAAAATAGATTTGTTGGATGGAGTGCAAATGCACAGGTTACCATTAAATAATGCGATACCACTCGTAGTAGAAACCACGGCAGTGCAATATTTGCCGGAAAAGGAAGTTGTCACCAGCACAGAATTTGTTAGTATGCAACAACCTGGTTTAACAGTTAGTGGTTATGGGATGATAAGCTACTTAGATCGTAGTTGGATTAAATTACATGAACGTGTTACTACAGTTTATACGCCAAAAGTTAACTAAAATAGGTTACTGTCTATGTTGGTTATGTATTTTTAGTTGTACAACAGCGCTTGCTGTTGAAGAAACTAAATTGCCGGTACATATTACTGCGGATACAGTAAATTTTGATAACAAAACTGGTGTGGCTACATACTCTGGTAATGTGCATGTAGTGCAGGGGGCACGCAACTTATATGCCAACCAATTATCAATTTATCGTGATGACAATAATCGTATCAAAGTCATGGTAGCGAGCGGTAAGCCGGCTAAGTTTATAGCGGAAAATAATGGCGACAAACCAGGTGGGCATGGGTGTGCCAACACTATAAAATATTATCCGCAGAAGGATGTGGTTGATTTGTATGGTAATGCGCGATTATTTAAAAATGGTGATACTATTAGTGGTCCAAAATTGAGTTACAATTTTGTTACCGAAATTTTGCATGGTAAGAGTTCCAAGCAACAACGCACAACAGTTATTTTACAACCAAAACGAGCAGAATAATGTCTAGTTTAGTTATTCAAAATCTAGCCAAAAAATTTAAGCAACGTAATGTAGTTAAAAATGTTTCCTTGAGTGTGCAGCAGGGTGAAATCATTGGGCTATTGGGCCCGAATGGTGCTGGTAAAACCACCTGCTTTTATATGATACTGGGATTAGTGACTAGCGATGCGGGTAAAATCACGCTGAATGATATTGATATTACTGCTAAACCGGTACATGTGCGTGCTAAATTAGGTTTAGGTTATTTGCCACAAGAGCCATCGGTATTTAGAAAATTATCGGTGGTGGATAACATTTTGGCGGTACTACAAGTGCGTGAAGATTTATCGTTAGAACAACAGAATGCTATTCTGGAATCATTATTGAAAGAGTTTCAGTTGCAAAAGATCAGAGATAGTTTGGGTATTAGTTTGTCCGGGGGTGAGCGGCGCCGTCTGGAGATAGCGCGCGCTTTAGCTTCGGAACCAAAATTTATTCTATTGGATGAGCCATTTGCTGGGGTTGATCCGATTTCTATAGCTGAAATAAAGAAAATTATCAGGTATCTTGCCAACCGCAATATTGGGGTAATAATTACCGATCACAACGTTAGAGAAACCCTGGATATTTGTGATCGTGCTTATATTATCAGTGATGGTGAGGTTATAGCCACGGGCAACATGCAGCAAATTTTAGCGGATCAGCAGGTACGTAAAGTTTATTTGGGTGAGCACTTTTCTATATAATAATATAAGTGTAACCACACTATATGCGTTTTAATTAAAAAACATTAAAAATTTCCGCAAAAAAACAATTTTTTAGCAGGTTAATACTATAATTTTGTTGCCAGTATTGATCTGGCGGAGGTAATAATAAAATGAACGCAAAAAGTGATATGCATAGTTTGGGTATCAAATTGGGAGCTATATTCGGCATCACCTTGTTGAGCTTGGCAGTGTTGGCAATGGCCCTTGGTATTGGTGAACCAATTATTGCTTTATTGGCATCTTTGTATAAAGGATATGCTGCAACATTCTTGGGTGCAATCATGGGCTTGATCTTAGGCTTCATCCATGGATATTTTGTAGGCGCTTTGGTAGTAATATTTAAAAAATATTTGCCAAAACTATAAAACATATACTTTTATAAAGAGTAAAAAAACAGATCTCTAGATCTGCACATGTCTAAATGTGGGATTAAAGGCGTGAGCTTGGATCCCACTTTTTGTTTGTTGTGCTATTTCAACTTCATACTTTAGGTATATGGTAATAGGCAAATCCAATCGCAGCCCCAGTTAGATTAAAAAAGACTATATTGCATATTGTAGGGTCACATTTACATAGAATATACATAAATACAATAATGCTTATAGGTTAAAATATGCGCAGCCTAATAAAACTGATACTAATACTGCTGGTGCTCACTGTTATAGTAGTTGTCGGAGGGCCTTTTGTAACAGGTATAGTTGCACAAAAGAAATTTAATGAAAAAATTGCTGCCTTGAATAATGATCTACAAAATTTAAATATTAAAATTGAGAGTAGTTATAAGAGAGGATTTTTCAATTCCCTTGCTAGTACAGATTTTGTGTTTACCAACCAAAATGTAAAAATATCTTTAGAACACAATATTACTCATGGGCCGGTATTATTAAATTTTAAAGGGTTTGCTGATCCAACTAGTTACATCCCGCAAGGTTATGCTTTAGCTAAAATAGATAGCAAATTTATAGGGAAAGCCGGACAAAAAATAGATCAATTGTATAAGGATAACACTGGCTACACAATAATTACAATCTTAGCTTTTGATGGTAAAGCTGATACTATGATCAAAAATGCCCCTTTGGTAACAGCGATTGGACATGGGCAAGTGAATTGGCAAGGGTTAACTGGCGATGTAAAAGTTAATCATGATGCGTCTACAATCAATAGTTCTATGAAGATGCCTTTAATTGAATACACAGAAACAGATGATGGTGTTAAACAACAATTAAGCATATCTGGTATAAACTTTGGTTATGCTTATACTCGTGAAAATGATAACATTGTTTTAAAATCCAGTGTAGATAATCTTAAAATAATTGGTGCCGCTGATAGTGATATTAATTTAAACAATATTACTTTTGTTAACAGTCAAACGATACTAAATAATTTAGTAAATTTAGATCTAGATGTTGGGTTTACTAAATTAGATTTTGATCAAAGAACTTATGGTCCATTGGCGTTTAGTTTACAATTTAAAAATCTTGATGCAAGCATCTATCGCGCAGTAATGGACAAGAATAACCAAGCGCAAAAGCAGTTTACTCCACAACAAACTCTAGATTTGTTACATAAAAAACCAACCGTAGATTTAGACTTTAAATTTAATACTAACTTCGGCGATATTATTATAACCGTCAAAGCTGAAATTGGTAGCCCAGATTTAAAAGAAGTTAATAAAGAAGAAGTTTTGAAGACCTTGAATATAACTAAGCATTGGCAGGTTAATAAAAAGCTAGTTTACATGTTTTTGGCCAAATATGGAGAAGATCAGATCCATGCTAAAGAAGATCAGTATTTTATGCAAAACAAGTCTTCCAACATTAAAAATCCGTATACTATGACGCCAGAACAATTACAAACAACAGTTACTACATGGATTGACAATCTACTACAACAACTTGCTGCACAAAATATAATAGTGATGCAAGATGATAATGTAATTATGGATTTAAATTTTGCCAATAATGTTTTGACTATAAATGGCGTACAAAAAACGCCAGAAGAACTTAATAAAGCGAAACAATTGCTGCAAATATCAGTACCTGGAGCTCCTACAACTATCACTGGGCCAGGACCGGTAACTCCACCAACAGTTGCACCCGCAACTGCCGCTCCAACAACAAATGCTGCGCCAGTTGCACCACAAAATAAACAGCAACCTGGAACATCAACCACAGCCGTGCCAGATAATAATACTGCCAATAAGAAAACACAGTAGTGTCTTCTTATTGGTTGTTGGTGTTATAAATGGTGTGGTTATAACTTATGAAGAAGTCGGAATTTACAGAAACAGAGATATTTAAGTTTTTACTTAAAGATAATTTCTTGTTCTAGTTCCGATAATTTTTGTTTAGCATCAGTGATAACAGCATGCGGAATACCAGCAAGTTTAGCTACTTGTAAACCAAAACTTTTTGCAGCTGAGCCGTCTTGTACTTTATATAGGAATACCAGTTGCTCGTCTTTTTCAATCGCGCCAAAGTGTAGATTGTTGCTGCAATTAATTTCTTCTGGTAATTTGGATAGTTCAAAGTAGTGTGTCGCAAACAAAGTAAAGCTACAATTTTGTAATGCTAAATAACGTGCTATGGCCCAAGCTAAAGATAGGCCATCAAAAGTGCTGGTGCCGCGGCCGATTTCATCTATTAATACGAGGCTTTGTGCGGTAGCGTAATGCAATATATTTGCTGCTTCCGTCATTTCAACCATGAAAGTTGATCTACCACTAGCCAAATCATCGGCAGCACCTATGCGGGTGAATATTTGATCTACTGGACCTATAATGGCTTGTGTTGCTGGCACAAAGCTACCAATATGTGCCATGATAACGATCAATGCCACTTGTCGCATGTAGGTTGATTTGCCGCCCATATTCGGACCAGTTATGATGTGCATACGTAGCTTAGAATTTAAAATACAATCATTGGGTATAAACGGCGTGGTTTGAATATATTCAACCACTGGATGGCGGCCGGCAATGATTTTAATTCCAGGTTTATCTTGAAAGATCGGGCAATTATAGCCCAACTCATCAGCGCGTTTGGCAAAATTTTGTAATACGTCAATGATAGCCAGGGAGTTGGCGATAGCTTGTAATTGTATGGTTTGTGCTTGCAAAGTTTGTAGAATTTGCTCGTATAAATACTTTTCACGGCTTAAAGCGCGATCCTTACTGCTGAGGATCTGATCTTCAAAGCTTTTTAGCTCCGGGGTAATATAGCGTTCGACATTTTTTAAAGTTTGCCGACGCTGATAAGTAATTGGTAATTTTAGGCTCTGATTGCGACTCAATTCGATGTAATAGCCATGGATACGGTTATAACCGACTTTTAAAGTACTTAAACCAGTTTTTTGTCGTTCCTGTTGCTCAAGATTTAGCAAAAACTGATCAGCATCTTGGGCAATTAAACGTAAGCGATCTAATTCCTCATCATAGCCATTAGCTATGACTCCGCCGTCACGGATTAATTGTGGTGGTTCGTCGATAATAGCTTGTTGTAATAAAGTTTGTAATTGTGGTAATGGTTGTAGATCTGAATGTAATTGTTGCAGTAATTCGGCTGCTGGTATTGCCGTCAATTTGTTTTTTAGATCTGGCAACTGTGCTAGTGCTTGGCGTAGCCTGATCAAATCTCTGGGGCGCGCTGATAACAAGGCAATCCTACTAATTATACGTTCTATATCGCCGATATTACGTAAGTATTTTTCCAAATCTACGTAATGCTGCTGTGCTTTTATAGCAGATACAGTAGCAAGTCTTAATTGCAATTGTTGTTGATCGCGAATTGGACGATTAAGCCAACGTTTGAGCATTCTACTACCCATGGCGGTCGCGGTAGCATCCAATACACTTAATAAAGTATTTTGTTGATTACCTTGCAGATTTTCTGTTAATTCTAAATTTTTACGACTATTGGGATCTAAATTGATCGCCTCATTAGAACTTTCTATAACAGGTGCTTGAATATGTGGTACCGCACCGTGCTGCATAGTTATAGTGTAGTTTAATAAACAACCAGCTGCTGCTATTGCTGCTGGCATGTGTTGTATACCAAAAACGTTTAAATCGCTCACTGCATAATGAGTGCATAAAACTCTTTGTGCTGTGGCATAAGCAAATTCCGTTGGCAGACGAAATTTCACCGCGCAATTATCTAATTCTTTGCCGTTGAGCTGTAATCCTTCTGGCAACAAAAGTTCTACCGGCTTAGCTCTGGCTAGTTCAGAATATACTACAGCCAGATCTTTGGTTTCCTGTACACTAAAACGTCCGGTGCTAAATTCTAAAATAGCTAAGCCATAAACATTTTTTTGTTTAAAGATACACATTATGAGGTTTTCTTGTTTTTCTTCTAAAAAAACCTCATCCGTCAAAGTGCCAGGAGTAATGATACGTGTTACTTTGCGTTCTACAGGCCCCTTACTAGTAGCAGGATCACCAATTTGCTCGCAAATCACAATAGTCTCGCCCATCTTGATTAAACGCGCCAGATAATTTTCTACTGCATGATAAGGAACACCAGCCATGGCAATGGGTTGACCATTGCTGTGCCCACGACTGGTTAAAGTTATGTCCAATAGCTTGGAAATTTTTACTGCATCAGTAAAAAACAATTCATAAAAGTCGCCCATGCGGTAAAACAGCAATACATCCGGATAATCTTGCTTGATCCGTAAGTACTGCTGCATCATTGGGGTATGTTGTGTTAAATCCGACATTTACTTGGGACAAAAGAATTTTGTGCTGCATTACTTACTGCACAACTCCAAGCTACCTGTTCGGAGGTAGCGCTGTAAGATGGCGATAAAGTTAACGTGATGCCGCCGGCATCAGCGGTGGTGTTTATTGTTATAACCCCATTATCATCAATAGAGTATCCTGCTACGTAACGACTAATGGTAGCTGGTGTATCCAGATTGACACCAGAATTTGTTACAGATTCCTTGGCAGCTATTTGCTGGGTAACCATAGTTTGTATTTCTGCTGCGCTTGCGATAGCTTCCGCGACTTTGGTTTGAATAAAATATTGGTTTAATACGGGGTATGCTACCAAACTAATAATTAACACGATCGCAATAGTCGCTGTGAGTTCCATCAATGAAAATGCTAGAATCTTTTTCATAGTCATAATAATAGCTTATGTTTAATTTAAACTTGAGGTGATAATTTAGCAGATTTTCTGTTAATCTGTAAGCGGCAAATGTATATAGCCTTAGTTCAATAGCTGTAACTAGTAGTCCGAAACGTGTCGCTGTAGTTTTGTTGCTAGTTAGTAAAGTTACCCTACAATCATCAGGCTGAGGTTATATACTATCGATTAACAATTAATTTTATGTATGAAAATGCTTATGGATAACACAACCCACGCCACTACTTATTTAAAAAATTACACTGTTACTGAATACACGATTACGGATGTGCAACTGGACGTAAATATTACAGAGGAGGCTACCACAGTAATTGCTGTTCTAACTTGTCATAAAAATCCGCAAGTAACAACCAATACTGGACAGTTAGTGTTAAATGGTGAAAATTTGCAGTTGCAACATGTATTATTGGATGGCAAGCAATTGGCAAATACAGAATACACACTGACTGCCGAAACATTAACTTTACGCAATTTGCCAGCAAGTTTTACCGTGCAAACCACAGTTATTATTAAGCCACAAGAGAACACTGCTTTAAGTGGTTTGTATAAGGCGAATAAAATTTTTTGTACGCAGTGTGAGGCAGAAGGTTTTAGACGGATTACGTATTATTTAGATCGGCCAGATGTGATGGCAAAATTTACGGTCACTATTCATGCTGATAAAAGGCTGTATCCGGTGCTACTAGCAAATGGTAACTTAATAGCACATGGTAGTGAGAGTGATGCTAGACATTATGCTACTTGGCAAGATCCTTTCAAAAAACCGGCTTATTTATTTGCGATGGTGGCTGCAGATTTGGTTGCATTGTACGACACATATGTGACTATGTCTGGACGCCTAGTAAGTTTGCAGTTGTATGTAGAGCGAGAAAATATCGATCAAACAGCGCATGCTATGGCAGCTTTAAAGAAAGCAATGGCATGGGATGAATTGGCTTATGGCCGTGAGTATGACCTAGATATTTACATGATTGTCGCAGTAAATGACTTTAACATGGGTGCGATGGAAAATAAGGGCTTAAATATATTTAATTCGCGTTATATATTGGTTAGTCCAACTACCGCCACCGATCAGGATTATGCTGGTGTAGATATGGTAGTGGGGCACGAGTATTTTCATAATTGGTCTGGTAATAGGGTGACTTGTAGAGACTGGTTTCAATTGAGTTTGAAAGAAGGTTTTACCGTATTTCGCGAACAGCAGTTTACACAATACATTACCAAATCGATTATGAATCGGATTGGTGATGTAAAATTGTTGCTGACGCATCAATTTGCTGAAGACAGTGGGCCACTAGCGCATCCTGTGCGTCCAGATGCATATGTGGAAATCAATAACTTTTATACCACGACGATTTACGAAAAGGGTGCAGAAGTAATACGCATGCTACATACGTTATTGGGTGCTGATAAATTTAGGGCTGGTACAGATTTATACTTTGCTCGTTATGATGGACAAGCCGTTACTACCGATGATTTTGTTGCCGCAATGCAAGAAGTTGCTGGTATTAATTTAACCCAATTTAAGCTATGGTATACGCAAGCTGGTACTCCAGAAGTAAGTGTCACAGAACAATATGATGCAACAGCACAGAAATATACATTAAATCTGCAGCAGTTTATTCCAGATACACCAGGACAAACCAATAAGTTACCAATGCATATTCCCATACGGATAGGTTTGTTAGATGAAAGTGGTAATGACATGCCGATTGGCACTACAGTTATATCTTTGGTTGATAAACAACAGCAATATGTATTTAATAACATCAAAACCAAACCGCATCTATCAATCCTACGCGGGTTTTCGGCGCCAGTAAAACTTAAATATGTGGTATCTGATAATGACTTGGCATTTTTGTTGCAAAAAGACAATGATGATTTTAATCGTTGGTATGCAGCGCAGAATTTGTATAGCAATGTGTTAATTGATTTAACACGTCGAGTTATTAGCGGTGCTAAACTAGAGCTACCTAATTTCATAGTGGAAACTTTTGCAGAAATCTTGTTAAACAAAGATTTGGATCTAGCATTGAAAGCTGAATTATTAATTTTGCCGTCGATGTCGTTATTAATCGATAAAATGCAGCCAGCGGCAGATCCATTAGCCATTTATACAGCGAAGAAATTTGTAATTAGCACTATCGCGGATAAATTGCATAAAGAGTTACTTACTATGTATGATGCATATACTGTTTTTGGCACTTATGCATATAATCCGGAAAATATGGCGCGTCGTTCGTGTCGGAATACGATTTTGCATTATATAGCTGGTACCAAGAGCAACGCTGCAGTTTCTGTTATCCTTGAGCAATACAATAAAGCTAATAATATGACAGATACTATCGCCGCGCTTACGGAGTTGGCTAGTATAAATTGTAATGAACGAATCGAGGCATTAATAGATTTTTATAATGATTGGTCGAATAATCCATTAGTAATTAATAAGTGGTTTGCAATTCAAGCGTTAGCAGATTCTGAAAATGCCCTAGATCAGGTGAAAGCATTATTAAAACACAAAGCTTTTGATATTAAGAATCCTAATAACGTGCGTGCATTAATAGGTAGTTTTTGTAGTGGCAATATAGTTAATTTTCATGCTGTGAATGGTGATGGTTATAAGTTTTTAGCTGACATGGTGTTAGAGTTAGACGCTGTAAATCCACAGGTGGCGGCACGTATTCTTACTCCATTAACGCAATGGCGTAAATTTTCTGTTGGCAGTCAGGAAATGATGCGGACACAGCTACAACGAATACAAAAATCACGCCAGTTGTCTGCTGACGTAAGTGAAATTATTAATAAGTCGTCGCTGGCGCGAAATTGAATCATGCTACTTTCTCCACTTTTCCGGCTTGATAACGAATAATCTGTCGCAAGTTAAAACCTAGAACGGAAGAGTAGCCAGCTGACAGAGTAGTTTTGTCAGACTT